>Ga0180009_10002329_pt1 | contig 22397 bp, 23 predicted proteins | sample OS_PC_MetaG_FD_123537 | JGI IMG/M metagenome (GOLD analysis project Ga0180009, IMG submission 123537) | Groundwater microbial communities from the Aspo Hard Rock Laboratory (HRL) deep subsurface site, Sweden - OS_PC_MetaG | ecosystem: Environmental > Aquatic > Deep subsurface > Groundwater...
CTTAAGACCCACCTCGACCCGGTAGTCGGGATCATAGTAATAGTCGCGGCCAAAGGTGATGCCGTAGTTTGCTTTCCACCAGTCGGGGTAGAAACCCACCCCAAGGGGAATGTGCTTGTGCTCAGTCACGCCAAACTCCTTGCTCGAGTTCGCGGTTAAAATTAAAGGCGACCCTAAACATTTAAAAAGTTAATACAACATATGTGCCAACAGGGACGGAACAATTCTACATACATTTATTTATCCACAGACATCCAGGAACGCCGCTCCTGGCCCAATTCACCGCGACATGACCTGTCAGAGTTTAAGTTTATCGTTGCACTGTTATTATCAGGGATATTTTCCTGGCGCATGAATTTTTCAAAATAAAACCCGGCAGACTTCCGGTGCATTTTTACACCAAAAATAATTTTTACTGCAATAATGCACCAATATTTTGGTAGGCATCATCAGACTTTTCCGGCCTTGCCAAGAAAAAATACCAACGGCTATTCGTACGGTTTTTAATCGGACGGCCCCACAGGGATTATCATAGCTTTTTAATGATATTACAAAGTCTTATGCTACAAAAACCGAAGTGTATTTTAAAGAGACGGACAAAAGTACCTAGAAAGGCCCTAGCCCATTGCGGGGTCAGTCCGTGCTTGGGCCGGCTTGGGTGGCTGCCCTCAGATCCAACCCCAGCCGCTGTGCCTTGCGCACCACGGTGCTATGGTCAACCCCCAGTAATATCGAAGCATTACGGGTATTACCGGTCTTAGCGAGCGCCTTTTGAATCATCTGACGCTCCAGGGAGTCACGAGCCTGGCGCAAATTCAGGTTTTCCCCGACCCACCAGTAAACCCCCTCTTCCACCGCTTCCTGATATATGGAATTCGGCAGGTGCCGCGCGGCCAGGATCTCGGAATCAGCGGTGACCACCAAGCGCTCAATTACGTTTTGCAGTTCACGAACGTTGCCGGGCCAACTGTAGGCCTCCAAGATGGACATCAATTCATGGCCCAAAGTCCTGGCCGTACCGTATTTGTCGTTGAATTCCTTGAGAAACATGACTGCCAGCGGAAGGATGTCCTCCCGCCGCTCACGCAATGGGTCTATGGTGATGGGCACCACATATAGGCGGTAAAAAAGGTCCTCGCGGAATTTCCCTTCAGCCACCATCTTGCGCAAATCCCGGTTGGAGGCCGCGATGAAGCGAATGTCCAAACTGACGTTGCGGATGGCACCCAACCGCCGGCAGCTCTGATCCTGAATCACTTTCAACAGTTTGACCTGGAGGTTAAGCGGGAGTTCTCCCACCTCGTCCAGGAAAAAAGTGCCGCCGTTTGCCTGCTCGAACAAACCCGGCTTACCATTGCGGCTAGCCGAGGTAAAGGCGCCCTTGTCATAGCCAAAGAATTCGCTTTCCAGCAGATTCTCAGGCACCGCCCCGCAGTTAACCGATACGAAAGCTTCATTGTTTCTGGGACTTAAGCGGTGAACAAGCCTGGCGACCACATCCTTGCCCACCCCGCTTTCACCACTGAGCAGAACCGTGGAGTTGACTTGGCTCACCCGCATCACCAACTCCAACATCCGCTCCATGGAGGGGCTCTCGGCCACAATATCCCTCAGGGCCTCATGGCGTGGGGGCTTTCCGTCGCTCTCCCTTCGCAGACCAGCCAGCTTTTTTATCTGGTCTTCCAACTTCTTGAGTTCGGTTATGTCGCGAACGTTGATCACCACCCGGTCCACCTGTCTGTGGCGGTCCAAAACCGGGTTGCAGGTGACAAAAATCTCGTTGCCTGAGTTTAGCTTTCGCTGCAAGGTAATGGTCTTCTTGTGGTGGCAGGTCAGACGAATCACCTCGCGCAACGCAGCCAAACAGACATGCTTGGTTGCATCTAAGTCGTTTATTTTTTTGGATATCAGCAAGCTGGGCGCCACCCCGGTGATACGGCCGAAGCTGGCGTTGACTTTGAGCACTTGTTCATCGTTGGCCACGATTATGCCGTCATAGGAGTTGTCCAGCAGTGAAGCCAACTCTTTTTTAAGGGATTCGTCCTCGCCTTGCGGAGCCTGGGCCATGACAGGGTTCAAGGCCAGCACCTGGGTCCGCTCCTCACCATCCATCCACGCAAGACTAGCCCAGCACTCTTGCCCGTTGACATTGATAATTTCAGTGGGAGATCCATCAGAATTGATAAATTTAAGTAAGTTGCGGTCTATTGTTGTTTGAGAGATCGAACGCCCCAAGCAATCCCGGGGGTCAATATCCAAAAGGTTGGCCGCAACGGAGTTGACGCTGCGCAGCCGTTGTTGAGAGTCCAAAGCCAACAATGCCGCACCCACGGGCGTTTGCTGGTTTCCGTTACCGGGCCTAGGGTGCCTAGATTGGTTAGAGTTGTGCTGAGTCAATCTGTCTTCCCCTGATGTTGCCCCACGATCCGAAACCAATGCGCCAGCCGAATTCAACGCCCAGACGCGCAACCCCACCATTAGCACCGCTTTTTGTAACAATACGTATAAGTTAAATAAATTAGCCGAGCCATTATCAGCGCACACCGAGCGGGCATCGGCCCTAATACCTACCTTCCCGATAGGTTTTCTTGATCAATTTCAAATTGAATCTACAATATAAGTTTAGCCTGGTGCAATTATGCAATGGACCGATCGAAAAAAAATATCGCCGCCAAAAAAGTGGGCCGCCCCGCAAAGGGCGGCCCACGAGATCGCAAAAATATTGTTGTTCAGTTGCGTTGGCTTTATTCCTCGGGGAAGTTGGGCTCGCGCTTCTCAATGCCGGCGCTAAACCCCTCTTGGGCATCGGGCAGCAAGGCGGCGATGGCCATCATCTCCTTGGCGTAGTGGTAGGCCTGGTCCTCGGTCATTTCAATCTGGGCATAGAACACCTGCTTGGAAATACCCAGCACGATGCGGGAGCCCTTGGCGATTTCCTGAGCCCAGGCAAAGGTTTCCTGCTCCAACTGCTCATCGGGCAGCACCCGATTCACCAAGCCCATGGCCATGGATTCTTGGGCGCTGTAGAGGTTGCCGGTCAACAGCATTTCCAAGCACTTCTTCTGCCCCACCGCACGGCTGACCGCCACGGTGGGCGTGGAGCAGTTGTAGCCGATTTTCAGGCCGGTCATGCCAAACTTGGCGCCGTTTTCCGCCGCCACCACCAGGTCGCAACCCGCCACCAGATGGCAGCCTCCGGCCATGGCGATGCCATGCACCTGGGCAATGATGGGCATGGGCACCTGGCGCATGCAGCTCATCATTTCGTAGGAGGTCTGGAAAAGATTTCGGATGGATGACGGGGTGCCGTCACGCACCTCCAGCCGGTCATGGCCCGAGCAGAAGACCTTGCCGTTGGCCTTGAGTATAACTACCTTGACATCCTTGCCCTTTGCCCAGTCTTGCAGGCAGCCGGTTATCTCCAACTCAACTGCGGCGCCCAGGGCGTTCATCTTGTCGGGCTGATTCAAGGTGATGATGCCGATGCGGTCCCTGACCTCGGCTAGGATGTATTTGTAAGACATCAGTATTCCTCCAGATTGTGGCGGCACTCCCGTAACCAGCGCCTCTTGGCCAAAGGCCGGCGGCCCCTATGAATAGCGGTTTGGATCAGGGGATTGTCAAGAGTCTACAACCATGACGTATTAACTTTCCACTCGTTTTCCTTGCCGGATGCCCTAGTCCATGTCCTTCATCAGGCCCTCATTATGCTGGGCAGATACGTAGCCAACGATGGCCAGAAGTACAAGATGAGCAGGGCAACGAACTGAATGATTATGAACGGTACGCATCCCCGGTAGATATCGGTCAGTTTCACCTCCGGCGGCGCTATGCCTTTCAAGTAGAAGATCGAATAGGCAAACGGCGGAGTTATGTATGATATCTGCAAGGTGATGCAGAAGAGCATGGCGAACCAAAGCGGGTCCCAGCCCATGAGTTTGACGATCGGCACGAAAATGGGGATGACCACCAGCAGGATGCCGATCCAATCCATGAACATGCCCAAGATGAAGATGATACCCAGCATTAGGACCAACAGGCCGGTGGGGCCCAGGTCCACCGCCATCAGCATGTCGCCGATGAGGTTGCCGCCACCCAACTTATTGAAGGTGGACATGAAATATTTTGCCCCTAAAACCAGCCACATGATGAATGTGCTGATCTTGAGGGCGCTGAAGCAGGTCTCCTTGATCATCTTAAAGCTGAGTTTGCCGTAGCAGGCCGTGATGATCAGGGCGCCCAAACCGCCCAGGGAAGCGGCCTCGGTGGGGGCGGCCCATCCGAAGAAGATGCTGCCCAACACCGCCATGACCAATCCCACCGGGGGCACACCAGCCACCAGGAGCAGTTTGGCGACATCTTTCTTGGAATACTGGGCGGCCTCCTCCTTGGAAATAGGCGGCCCCAGTTCGGGTTTAACCCCGCAGACCACTATCATGTACAGCATGTAAAGCCCGGCCATGATAAGGCCGGGGAATACCGCGGCCATGAAAAGCTTGGCAATGGACACCCCGGCCTGGGGGCCGTAAAGAATCATCATGATGCTGGGTGGTATGATCACGCCAAGGCCACCGCCGGCGCAAATGGCCCCACATGCCATTTTTTTGTCATAACCATATCTTAGCATCGATGGCAGGGCGATGAGGCCTATGGCGATAACCGAGGCCCCGGCGATGCCGGTGCAGGCGGCGAACATGGTGGCCAGGGCCATGGTGGAGATGGCCAGGCCACCGCGCAGGGGGCCGAGCAGCAGGCGCAGGCCCATATAGAGCCGGTCGGCCAACTGGGCCTTTTCCAATACAACGCCCATGAACACGAACAGGGGGATGGCCAGCAGGGACCAGCCGGACATTACCCCGTAAGTGCTTAGGGCAGCTTGATAACTTGCCGCATTGAAGCCGTAGGCCAAGGCCCCGAACAGCACGCCTATGGCGCCAAGCATGAAGGCCACGGGGAAACCGATGATCACGCCGCCCAAAAGCAAGCAGACCATCAAGATGGCATAAACCTCATTAAGCGACATGCTGACTCCTCCCGGCCGCAGCCATGATGTTCTTCGCCAACTCGGCGATGGATTGCAGCAGCAAAAGAGTGAAAGTCAGCGGCATCACGAACTTATAAGGCCAGATGGCCGGATGCCAGGCGCTCTGAATCGACACCTCGCGGGCCTCGAAGGAGTAGCCAAAATCCAGCCAGGTGGAGGACAACAAAAACACGCACATGGGAATCATGAACACTAGATAGAAGAGTATTTCCAGCCAAGCTCTGGTCTTGACTGAGAAATTGTTGTACAGCACGTCCACCCGCACGTGGCCATTGTGCAGCAGCGTATAGGCCCCGGCGATCATGAAATTGGTGCCGTAAATCATGTAGTTGATGTCAAAAGCCCAATCCGTGGCCCTGCCGGTGACTCTTCTGGCGAATAAATCGTAGGCCACGGTGGCACATAGGACCAGGAACAGCCAGGAAACGGTCTTGCCGCTCCATTCGCTTATCCAGTCGATGATTTTAATAAACACCATCGCGCGAGGCTCCTTGGTTACATGCTAAAAGCCAGCCCCCGCCCAACATGGGCGGGCGGGGGCGGGCAAGGTTGCTTCGGAAGGTGGTTTACAGCAAGTCGTTTACGTATTTCACGTACTTGCCGTAGCCCTCCTTGTTGAAGAACACGTCATGATATTGCATGTACTGGGCCAGTTCGGGATCTTCCTTCTGCTTTTTCGCGTAGAATTCGTTGGCCTTTTTATGAATAAATTCGCCAACCTCCATGGGGATAATGGCGATCTTGGCGCCCTGCTTTTCAGCCTTGCGCATGGCCAGGAAGTCCAGGAACAGGCACTCGGCCAGAGACCACTTCATGGACTCGAAAGCCGCTTCCTTGATCTGCTTCTTCAGGTCGTCCGGCACCTTGGCCCACTCGTCCTTGTTGACGAAGAACATCAGGTCGCAGGGAGCGGAGCTGTAGGGGTTGAAGTAGATGTACTTGGCCACGTCGGCGAAGCCGAGGTCCACGTCGCCAAAGAAGTTGGCGAATTCACAGGCGTCAATCACGCCGCGCTCCATGGCGGGCATGACCTCGCCGGCGGGCATGCCCACCACCGAGCAACCGGCGAACTTGAACACGTCTCCGCGAACGCCGACCGAGCGAATCTTAAGAGACTGTAGATCCTTGATGGAATTAACGGGTTTTCTTGAATAAAGGAAGGTCTCGGTGGTCTGCAAGGCGCTGGGGAGAATTTTAACGCCGAACTTGTCCATGCCGATTTTTTCCAAAAGCTTCCACACCGGAGTGGCGTAGTCCTTGGTCTGGGCCACGTCCTTGGTGCCGTGGTAGAAGGCCATCTTCTCCACGGGACCCAGACCGGGGGCGGAGCAATACATACCGCTGGTCCAGTCCTTGCGCATGGTGTAGCAGGTGCACGCCAAGCCGGTGGGCAGCACGCCGCGTTGCACCGCGTTCCACACCTCGTAGCCCGGCACGATCTCACCGGCGCTGTATCGCTCGAACTTCACCCTGCCGTTGGTCCACTTCTCGATAAAGTCCAGAGTGCGCATCTGTAGGTAGTGCAGACCGCTGCCCCGGGGCCAGGAAGACTGGCACTTCCAGAGGAACTCCGGCTTGGTGGCCGCCATGGCCGGCAGAGCAAACGCGATGCCCAGCAGCAAGGCCAGAGCCAGAACCATTAGCTTTTTCCCAGGTCTCATTCCTAACCTCCTCCGTAGCTGATGTTAGTTCTTGCAACCCATCCCTATATCTCCAGCGCCCATCGCCAATCGCGGCGGCCAAGAGCGCGTTGCGTCCAGGCCGTACTCGCGGCCGGCGGTATAGGCTCCATTCGATTGGTATGCCTAAACTCTTGCCGGCCGAGGCCTGCGAAGCGGTGCGAGAACCAAGGAGCAGCAGCTAGCCCTGGCTCCGGCGAACTAGTCCCATGGTCAATAGCAAAACGCATGCCACGCCGACACCGGACTATTTCGGCCACGAAAAGGCGCTGGTTGGTGCGATTGTTGCAGCTTTTACGCAAAGGCCGCATGGCGGGATTGTCCAGAAAATACGCGATGAACGGCGGGGCCACTTTGCCCCGGTTAAGGCGAAAGGCAAGTCAATTGTTGCGAAACGCTTTGCGGACAAACGGCAAAAGTCTTTTCGGGGCCGCCCCGCTGACCGGCTTGGTGGCGGTCCTGCTTACGCTTTTTCTTCTCAGCGGCTCATCACGGGCCTCAAGTTGTTTCCCGGAGGTTTACTACGAGCTGTTATTCACGCCGGTGGCCCAGCAAGCCTTGCCCGGCGGCGACACCCGTTTAATGGGTTACAGCGACCACCTGGCCGCCAAAGGAGAAGACCCCAAGGACCACCAGGGGTCCGGCTGCATGTGCGGGGTGAACAACGGGCGATGGGACCAGGTCCTGTTCAACGGCTCCCTGAAGGATGCTTCCCGGCCTCCGGTGGCTTTCAGGCTGAATGGGCTTTCCGGACAGTTATTCGACCGCAAGGACAAACCGCTGGCGGCGCCCTTTTCCATTGACGCCGCATCGGCGGCCTCCTGCCTCAATGCGGGGCTCAAGGCGGGGCAATGGAAACCCTATAACGCCGGCGCCGGCGTGTCGCCGGCGCCCGGGCTTGTTGAGCCGGGCGAAAACCTCCTGGGCTGCCTCTGCCTCCGGCCGGAGGACCAAAGGAAATCAGGCTACGTCAAGCTTAGGGTGGACTACACCCCGGTGGTCCCGACATTTACTTTGCCCGGGCCGGGAGCCGTTCAGCAAGCCGCCGACGGTAAGACGGTTTTACGGCAAAGCATAAAGTTGGGGCCCCTGGCCGCGGGAGCGGCCCGCTACTATGCGTTGGAGGCGCCTAAAGGCGTCACAAATGCCTCGGTGGAGTTGAAACTGGCCCAACAATCTGGCCTGGTCCTCTACACTGCCAAACAGTGGGGAGCCAAGACCGAGCAATGGCAAGCCGGCGGCTTCAAGGGCCCCCTGCAAGCGAAGGAGCCCCTTTTGATCATGGCGCGGGCGCTGGATTCCCAGGCCAAGGGAGCCCTTGAACTGCGCCTGAGTTGGGCCGGCTCGCCGGCCCGGCTGGCGCAAGAGGCCGCATCGCCGCGCCTGGAGGAAACCGGCCCCCGGGCCTGGCGGGCCTTCAAGGTCTTTGTCCTGGGCATGGGATATTCTTCCAAGGCCAAGTCCGGATTTGACACCGCTCCAACCCGGTCTTGCTGCTATGGTAAGCCTTAACAATATGGCATGAGTTCTGCAGGTTTGACCGGCGAGGAATATATGTTTTCTGAGTCAGGCGGGCGGTGCCGCCGGGTCGGCCCCCACGCTGGGTGAAGGAGGTTACTTTTGCGCAACAAGCTGATGTCCATCCAAGACGCCGTGGCCAAATACACCTGGGACGGCATGACCTATTGTCACGGCGCCGCCTTTCCGGTGGGCTCGGACTCCATCGCCTTTGGCAAGGAGATGGTCAAGCAGGGCCGCAAGGACTTAAACGTCATCTGCCACTGCGGCTCCAGCCAAGTTAACCTGCTGGCCGCGGTGGGCGCGGTGCGCCGGGTGGAGGTGGGCTTTTCCGGCCTGGAGGTCTACGGATTCGCCAACGGTCTCAACCGGGCGGTGACCAGCGGCCAGACCATCATCGAGGACTACTCCAACGGGGCCATGGCCTTTCGATTCTTCGGCGGGGCCATGAACTGGCCCTTCGTGCCGGCCACGGTCAACATCTGCAACGACCAGCAGTGGTGCTCCGGCGACGATCCGGGCGTCTACCCGGCCACCGGGAAGATCCCCACCATCACCGACCCCTTCACCGGCCAGACCCTGGGCGCTTTCCGCTCCCTTAGGCCGGAGGTGGCCGCCATCCATGTGACCATGGCCGACATTTACGGCAACGCCATAATGCTGGGCAGCGAGTGGAGCCGCTTCGAGATGTCGCGGGCCGCCCAAAAAGTGGTTTTGGTGGCCGACAAGATCGTGGACACCGGCTGCATGCGCCAATACCCCAACCTGGTGCGCATCATCGCCGAGGTGGTGGACGCGGTGGTTTGGTGGCCCCTGTGCTCCTGGCCCCAGGCCTCCTGCGGGCTCTACGACAGCGACGAAGAGCACATGTTCTACATGAACAAAGCCATGAAGACCGCCGAGGGCACCGAGGACTACTGCCGGAAATGGGTCGAGCCCTACACCACCCCCAGCGAGTATTTGGATTTGATCGGCCCGGAAAAGATAGCCAAGCTCACGGCCACGGAAACCGCCTTCCTGATGGACCCCTACCGCAAGTGGATCAAGAGCGATGTCGAGGTGGCCGAGTTGTTGGACCAGGCAAAGGGATAGGCGAGATGGAATACACCAAGCAGGAGTTCATGGCCATAGTCACCGGCCGGGAGATCAAAGACGGCCAGCTCATTATCCTGGGAGTGGGGCTGTCCATGCTGGCCGGCTACTTCGCCCAGCTAAACCACGCCCCCAATCTGATGCCCTTCACCGAGGGCGGGGTGTACGGCTCCACCCCGGTGGGCGGCCTGCCTTGGGGCATAGAGTGCAACCGCATCAGCGCCAACGCCACCAGCTTCACCAACGCCATCGACGCCCTGGGCTTCCTGGTGGCCTCGGGGCGTTGCGACAACGCGGTGATCGGGGCCGCCCAGGTGGATCAATACGGCAACGTGAACACCACCGGCATCTGGGAAGACCCGCCCTGGAGGCTGGGCAAGTACGTGCCCCCCCGGGTGCGCCTCAACGGCAGCGGCGGAGCCAACGACATCGCGGTGGGAGCCAAAAGCTATCTGATCATGGCCTCCCACGAGAAGCGGCGATTCATCGAAAAAGTGGATTATATCTCCAGCCCGGGCTACCTGAACGGCGGCGACGCGCGCCAGCGCTGCGGCTTCGTGGGCGGCGGCCCCTCGGCCATCATCTCCACTCTGGGCATCCTGCGCCCCGACCCGGTGACCAAGCAGTTCTACCTGGACGCCTACTTCTCCTTCAGCAGCGTGGAGGAGATTCAGGATTCCACCGGCTGGGATCTGAAGGTGTCGCCCGACGTGAAGGTGGTGCCCGAGCCCACCGAGCAGGAGTTGATCAATATCCGAACCGTGGACTCCACGGGGTCCTTGCGCAAGAAGGGCTAGAACCACACCTTGCTCTCCGCAATGGGCCGGCCAGGTTTTCCCTCCCTTGCCTGGCCGGCCCAAATTTTTTGCCGGGCAGCCGGGCAAGGCCGCCGGGCGGAACCGATTAAACCTGGGGGACGATCGCATGTATAAGATGACCATGGCCGCGATCATTTGGTTGCTGTGCGCCGGGGTGATGACCCTGGGGGTGGGTTGGGCGCAAGAAAAGGCCGCTCCGGACGCCAAGGCCCAAGGGCACGGCCACGACCACCAGCACTCGGATCACGATCTGGCACCAGCCCCGTCCACCATCCAAATGAGCCCGGAGCAGATAGAATATATCCGCCAGAAACGCATCCAGGCCTGGGCCGAAGCTAAAAAGGCCTATGCCGCCATGGCCCTGGAGCCCGGCTTGGGCCGCCTCAAACTTGGTTTTGACGACAGAGGCCAGGTGTTCAAGCTGGGCATGGATCTGGAAAGGGCGGTAACCGCGATCCTGGCCGGGGGCAACCGCTGCCGGGTGAAGAGCCCCTCGCCGGGCCATGAGGACTGCACCCTGGAGATCATCACCAAGGACAAACGGATTCTGTCCTTTGAAGCGACCCCCAAGGACCCTTATCTTTTGATCGGCAAGCTGACCATGGCCAAACTGGAAGGCGGCCCGTTCCTGCGCCAGCAGGGTCCCAAGGCCGCCTTTTATCTTATGACCTTCATGCGGGGGCTGTAGGGCCCTCCCGCTTTACCAAAGGGCCCAAACCACGGTGGCCCCCTGGGGCCAGTTCTCGGGCCACTGGTCCATGCCCGGGGCGCCGGCGGGTTTTTCCCCGCGCATGAGGGCCAAGACGTCCTGGCGGCTCAGGCCGGGGAAAGCCAGCAGGCTCAACCCCCGGGGCTTGCCGCCGGCGCGCACTCCCGCCTGTTGCACCAGATCGCCATAGGCCTGGGCCAACTCCCGGGCCTCCTGGCCCAGTTCCGGGGCCAGGCCGGCCCACCACTTTTCGCCGTCAACCCGCTGGGCCAGGTGATTCACCCGCTGGCGCAGCAGATCCATATCCGGCTGGCTGTCCAGCTTGGCGGCCAGATCCAAAAAGGCCTGGTCGTCCAGTTCCGAGAGGTCGGGCAGCACCAGGCGGGCCGCCTCCTGGGCCAGGGGGTTGTCGGGCCGGGGAGACATTGGAGCCAGGGTGAGGGGGGACACCGCGCCGGCCGGGGTGCGGTATTCCTTGGCCGGCGGCAGCACCAGATCGTGGGCCCTCTCCAGAAGCAGGCGGGCGGCCTGGCCGCTGGTGGTGGTCAGCCAGGCGGCCTGTTGGTCCAGCCCTTGGGCCAGGGTGGCCCAGGCCTTGAGCCTGCTCTCGAGCATATGCTCCTGGGGCAGGCTGTAGTCCACCGGGGCCAGGTGGTCCAAAAGCGGTATTTTATAGTCCACCGGCTGGTGGTCCTCCTGATCCTGTCCCATGGAGTGACGCAGACGGCTTTCTCCCTGGCGGGCCCGGGAAAGAGCCTGCTCCAACTCGGCCACCTCCTGGTCCTGGATATGGGCCAGGTGCAACAACAGATCCGCCTCCACCGCGGGCAAACCCGGGTCGCCCTTGCCCTCGGGGCCGCTATAGCTCTTGATGTCGCGGATCAGGGTGCGGAAAGTCTCCGGCGGGGTCGGCGGCTCCATTCCCGCTTTTATGGCCTCCGCCGAGCTGGAACCCTGGTGGGAAGCCAGCCATTGCTGCCATTGGCCCAGCAACTTGGCCGCCTGTTGGACCTGGGGGTTGTCCGAGCCCTGGGCTCCGGCCTGCCCCACGGGCCGCAGAGTGCGGGCCAAACTCTCCAGGCCCGGCGGGGTGGCCCGGGACCCGTCCCCTAGGCTGGGCGGCTCCAGCACCCACGGGGGCTTGAACAAGGGGCACAGGGCGGTGAGGGCGCTACGCCTGAGGGCGGTGGCCGGAAAGATCAGCGCGCTAAAATCCATGGGTATTTTCCTCTAAAGACGGCCGGACAAACGCGAGGGCTCGGTCCCGGCGCGGCAATGTGGTACAAGGACAACGCATCACTATCCACTTTAGCGGCCTCCAGGGGCAAGGGAAAGCCGGAACATGGATCAACGCATCTTTAATCAGGGCCTCAGCGTGGAGGCCACCAGCCTGTATCTGTTGCTCAGTGCCCTGTCGGACCAGGGAGTGCATCTCACCCTGGACCGGGTGCGGCCCATCTGGAACGCGCCGGAGGAATCTCTGTCCACGTCGTTTACGGAGTTGAACGGAAGGGGAATCGCCCAACAGGACGAAACGGGGACCTGGCATCTTAACCCCGCCCCCCAATGGCGGCCGGCCTAGGCCAGGGTCACCAATCCCTCCAAGGCGCGCAGCCCCTCATAAACCTCCAAGACCTGTTCGGCGCTGGCCAGCTCGGCCTCGATGGTCACGGCCAGATACTTGCCGCCGGCCGAGGGTCTCGAGCGCACGGCGCCCGCCTCGATGAGGGGGCCCAGCACCGCCTCGGCGGCCCGGCGGGTTTCTTGGGCGAAATCCCCGCTGTTGTAGCCGATCACCTTGAACATGTAGGAGCCGGGGAAGCAGTGGTGCTGCTCCAGCATTTTCAGGGCTTCCCCGCGCTCGGCGGCGGAAAAGCCGGAGTTGGCCGGGATGGTGTCGGACATGGGCTCTTCTCGGGAAAGTGGTTGGGTTTAGTTTTATAATTCAACGCGTTGTAGTTGCAATTTTAGACGGCCCCCCCACGGGTGTCAAACCGCTGCCAAGCGCCCAACCGCTTGACACCATCCTTTCTTCCTGATATGAGACAACATTTCTAGTTTATAGTTCTCCGTCCCATGGCCGTCCAAGCAACGGCGGCCACCAGTCACCAGGAGGCTCCATGGCAAAAGGCAAAATCATTATCGACCGGGAAAAATGCAAGGGCTGTTCGCTCTGCGTTTCGGTCTGCCCCAAGCAGTGCATCGCCGTCAGCACGGGGCTAAACGACAAGGGCTATTATCCCGCCGAGTTCAGCCAGGGAGAAAACGGCGACTGTTGCAACGCGTGCACCCTGTGCGCCCTCACCTGTCCCGACATCGCCATCGAGGTGTACCGTGGCTAAACAACTGATGCGAGGCTCCCACGTATTGGGCGAGGCCGCCGTGCGCGCCGGCTGCCGCTACTACTTCGGCTATCCCATCACTCCCCAGAACGAGGTGCCCGAGTATATGTCCAGCCGCATGCTCCAGGTGGGCGGCACCTTCGTTCAGGCCGAAAGCGAACTGGCCTCCATAAACATGGTCATCGGCGCCGCGATGGCCGGGGCCAGGGTGATGACCTCCTCCTCCAGCCCGGGGATTAGCCTGATGCAAGAAGGCATCAGCTACCTGGCCGGCCTGGAGTTGCCCGCGGTTATCGTCAACGTGGTTCGCGGCGGCCCGGGGCTGGGCAACATCGCCCCGGCCCAGAGCGACTATTTCCAGGCCACCCGAGGCGGAGGCCATGGCGACTACCGCACCATAGTCTTGGCTCCGGACTCCTGCCAGGAGTTGTGCGACCTGACCTTCAAGGCCTTCGACCTGGCCGACAAATACCGCAATCCGGTATTGATCATGGGCGACGGCATGATGGGCCAGATGATGGAGCCGGTGGAGTTCCCCGAGCCCATCGACCCCGCCAGCCTGCCCGCCAAGGACTGGACCCTCAGCGGAGCCAAGGGCCGGCCCAGCCGGGTCATCCTCTCCCTGCTGCTCAACCCCAAGGTTCTGGAAGACCACAACTTCAAGCTGGTGCGAAAGTACGACGCGGTAACCCGCGAGGAGACCGACTGGGAAGAGTACCTTCTGGATGACGCCCGCCAGGTGGTGGTGGCCTACGGAACGGCGGCACGCATCGCCAAGGGGGCCATCAAGCGGGTGCGCCAGATGGGGCTCAAGGTGGGCCTCCTGCGGCCCAAGACCCTGTGGCCCTTCCCCGAAAAGCCCCTCAAGGACCTGACCAGGGTGGTGCGCCAGTTGCTGGTGTTTGAGATGAGCGCCGGCCAGATGGTGGAGGACGTTAAGATGGCCGTGGAAGGTCAGGCCCAGGTGCATTTCTACGGCCGCCCCGGCGGGGTGATCCCCACCCCCGACGAGGTGGCCCACCAGATAAGCCATTATTATTACCAAGCCGGCCTCATGGAGGGGGACAAGCCAAGCAAGCGGCACGGAGGCGTGGCATGAAAAAGATATTCGAGGCGCCCAAGAGCCTTAAACCCAACTTGTTCCACTATTGCCCCGGCTGCGGGCACAGCATAATCCACCGCCTGGTGGCCGAGGTTATCGACGAACTGGGCATCCAGGAGCGCACCATCGGGGTGCCTCCGGCGGGCTGCGCGGTGCTGGCTTACAACTACTTTGATGTAGACACGGGCGAAGCCCCCCACGGCCGGGCCCTGGCGGTGGCCACCGGGCTCAAGCGGGTGCTCAAGGATCACGTGATCTTCACCTACCAAGGCGACGGCGACATCGCGGCCATAGGCACCGCCGAAAGCATTCACGCCGCCAACCGGGGCGAGAAGATCACCGCCATTTTCGTCAACAACGGCACCTACGGCATGACCGGCGGCCAGATGGCCCCCACCACCTTGCCCGGCATGGGCTCCACCACCACCCCCGGCGGCAGGGACGTGGCGCGCGACGGAGCCCCCCTGGACCTGACCAAAATGATGGCCGAGGCCAAGGGCAGCGTTTATCTGGAGCGGGTCAGCGTGGCCACCCCCAAGGGCATCCGCAAGGCCAAAAAGGCTATCAAAAAGGCTTTCCAGGTTCAGTTGGACGGATTGGGCTTCGCCCTGGTGGAGGTGCTCTCCCCCTGCCCCACCAACTGGAAGATGGACCCGGTGGCCGCCTATGAATGGACCGACAAGGAAATGACCAAAATCTTCCCGGTGGGGGTGATCAAGGACATTACCGGATACGACAAGGATTAGGAGGCCGCCGTGACCAACAAAATGATCTTTGCCGGCTTTGGCGGTCAGGGCGTGTTGCTCATGGGCTACCTGACGGCCCTTACCGCCATGCGCCAGGGCAAAAACGTTACCTACCTGCCGTCCTACGGGGCCGAGGTGCGCGGCGGCACGGCCAACTGCACCGTGGTGATAAGCGACGACGAAATCGCTTCGCCGGTGGCCAGCAGCCCGGATTATGTCGTGGTAATGAACAACCCAAGCCTGGTGCGCTTCGCCAACATGGTCGCCCCGGGAGGCATCCTGCTCATCAACTCCTCGCTGGTGCATAGCGAGATCAAACGCGACGATATCACCGTGGTGCCGGTGCCGATCAACGAACTAGCCCACGAGCTGGGCGAGGACCGGTCGGCCAACGTAGTCATGGTGGGCGCCCTGGCCGAAGCCACCGGCGTACTTAGCATCGAAGCCCTGAAAGAGGCCCTGGCCGAAACCGGCTTGGGCAAGAAACCCAAGGTGCTGGAACTAAACCGGCGCGCCCTGGATATTGGAGCGGAAAACGCCCGCCAGGCGCTGGCCAAGGAGAAGAGCGCATGACCGTCAAGCAGCTCACCATAACCATGCCCAACAAACCGGGGCAGTTGGCTTCCATCAGCGAAACCCTGGGTGACGCCGGAGTCAACGTTCTCGCTTTCTTCGTGTCCACCTCGACCTCCAGTGGCGACGGCATAATGCGTTTTGTGGTGGACAATCCGGAAAAAGGTATTAATGTTTTAAGAGGACAAGGGCTGGACGTGAAAGAAGAGGATGTGGTGGCTGCGGAAACGCCTCACCACGCCGGGGGTCTTCTGGCAGTGCTTAATCCTCTGAAGCGGGCCCAGGTGAACGTGGACTACATCTACCCTTGTATCCAAACCGGCGAGGCCACGATCTTGATCATCGGCGCCGGCGGTCAGACCAAAGAGGCAATTGAGTGCCTGAAAAAGGACTGGATTCGTCTTTACGGTTCTGAACTCTACAACATGTAACCCCAACATGATGAGACATCAGACTTCCCTCCTACCGTAGAGAACGAAGACAAAGGGCGCGCCCGCGAGGGCGCGCCCTTTTATTTTTGGTGGTCCGGCTTCGCCAGGCGGCCGGGTGCTGCGTCGCCGGCGGCCTGGCGGAGCCGGGAATCCTGGCTAGAACCTCCAGCCCCAGAAACGCAAAAACCCCGGCAGATCGTTCATGTCCGAGCTTAGTCGGTACCAGGGTTGCAGACTGGTGTACAGGGGGTTGCCCCCCACTCCGTAGGCCTTGTCCATGCCCACCACTCCGTCCAGGCACCACCAACCGATGAATATGGTCTCCCAGGGCTTCCAGGCTCCCTTGACGTGGCCCTTCAGCATGCCGTCCTCATAGAACAGGCTGGTGGTTCCGCCCTCCAGGGGCAGGCGGCGCAGATCATCGGCGGGCAGCAGGGGAGCCCCATGGGCTCGGTAAAGGCGGGGCTCGGCCAGCCTGGCGGCAGGCTCCACCCCCAGGCCCATGATCCGGTGCTCGCCGGGGCGCACCTCCACCACCAGGCGGGGCTTTTGCCCGCCGCCGTAATCCAGGCGCCCGGGCAGGGTTTCGCCGTAAAGCTCCATGGGGCGGTTTTGCCAGCCGTCCGGGTAGGCCCAGGCCGGGGTGTGGCTTGTAGGAGTGAGTGAGGTGTAGCAGCCGCAGGTGCCCAGGGTGGCCACCAACACCGGCCGCTGGGTCCCGTCCAGGACCACCAGCACGAACAGGCCCATGTTGCGGCCCGCGCCGATGAAAAACGGGATCAGGCTCACCGGGGTTTCGGGGAAGTGAACCCGGTAGAGCAGGCCGGTGTAGGAGCCCCTGGCCGTCTTGAAAGGCACCGCGCGCCAGTATATGGCCGGCCGGGCCGGGTCCATGACGATCTGTTCGAAACCCTGAGCGTCCCGGGAGGCCACCGGCCGGCCGATACGGTTGTAGGCCCGGTCCCAGCCGTGGATCAAGAAGGCGGGAGCGAAAAGCCTGGCCAAGGCCGGACCGTCCTGGGGCTGGTACAGGTTTTGAGGCCCCGGAGCTGGGGAAACCTGCTTCAAATGCATGCAGCCCGGGTTCATGAGCAGGGCCAAGAACAACAGCCCCGCGCTTATGCGCCGTAAAACCTTGGCAACGGTCATGGCCACCCCCTGGCATGCACCCGGCCCCTAAAAGAAGACGGTGCGCGAGGCTACCACCAGGAAATGATCTCGTCGTTGGCGAAGATAAGCTCCACCAGCTTGTCGTAGTCCTGCTCCTGATAAAGGTCGTAGCGGGTGACGTCCTTGCCCTCGCCCAGGGCCTTCATGAGGAACTCGGTGCTGGGGGCGGGCTGGGTTTTGACGATGTAGAGCATGCTCATGGGGCCCTCCTAGAACGGCACGATGATCTGGTAGGTTTTGATCTTCTCGACCATCTCTTCCAGGGGCAGATACTCCATGAACTCAAAGCGCTCGGCATTGGCCTTGACGTTGGTGAAGCATCCGCCCTCCAGGTCGTCGAGCATCTCCAGGTTCTCCTGGAACTCCTCGTCGCTCTTTTCGGCCGGCAGTTCTATCTCGGTGTCGATGAAAAAACAGGCGCCCCACAGGTTTTCCACCAGCAGGCCCAGGGTGGAGCGCAACCCCTCCCAGGAATCAACGGGCTCGTTGACCAAAATGGCGATTCTTTCAATGCCTTCCATGGCTCCCCTCCCCTACAGCACGATGTAGCGATCGCACTCGGCGATCATATCGGCGTGACGCATTTGGGTGGCGAAGTCCTTGTCGGCCACCACCGGGACGGGTTTTTCCAGCTTCAACGCCTCGAAGTTGACGTTGCACAAGCTCACGTGAGCCAACCCTTCCATTTCTGGGAAGCGGGGGGCCTTGGAAAGCAGCACGCCCCGGTTGGTGAGGAACACCGTCACCTCTTTGCCCGCCTTTTGGGCGGCCCGGCTTATGCCGATGAGGTGATCCAAATGCTCATCGGAGGATACGAAGATGCCTAGCTTTTCGGCCATGGGTACCGACTCCTTTGCCTAAGATGGTCAACGGCCCCTCGGCGGGCCATATCATAATACCCTTTGTTTTAATAGGGTAAGCAGCTGACGTCAAAGGCGCAAGCCATTTTAACGCCAGGCGCTTTCGCCCCCCCGGCGGCTGTGGCCCACGCCGGGCTTGGACCCGGCCCGCCTGATCATGGGTCCCCACCCGGCAAAAAAGGTCTTTCGCGGGCGAAGCGCCTGGGGCATAACCATAACAGAGTAAACGGATAGCTCAACCACCGCCTGGGGCATGGACCATGGCTTGCCAAGGCTGGCCCACTCTGTTAGAAAGAGGGGCAACCTTTTAGTTGCGTCCGGCGGGGTCCCAAAATGATAAGCCATCATTATCATGAATAATATAGCCGGGAGTGGTGCATGATCGCCGCCGCCTTGGACCTGGGGTCCAACACCCTTCGGCTGCTGGTGGCCCAGGTGGACGGCGGCGAATACCTCGACCTGGAGCGCGGCCTGGCCAGCCCCCGCCTGGGGCGGGGCCTCAGGCCCGGCCAGCCCCTGGACCCCACCGCCCGCCAGGCCGCCCGAATCCAGGCCCATGAATTCGTGGCGCGCGCCCGGGCCTTGGGGGCCCAGCGCATCGCCCTGGCCGCCACCCAGGCCTGCCGCGTGGCCTCGGACGGGGACCAGTTCGTGGCCCAGTTGGGACGAGAGCTGGGTTTGCAGGCGGCCACGGTGTTGGACGGTCAGGCCGAGGCCGAACTTTCCCGGACCGGCATACTCAGCCGGCTGCGAGGTCCGGCCCTGGGCGCGGTGCTGGCCGACGTGGGCGGCGGCTCAACCGAAGCGGCGGCCCTGGACGGCGATTGGGCCCTTAGCCTGCCAATGGGAGCGGTGAGCCTCACCGAGGCCCATCTGGCCGGCGACCCGCCCAGCACCGCCGAAATGGCCTCCCTGGCCCACGCGGTGGAGCTGGGCCTGGAACCCCTGGCCAACGTACCGGCCCGGCGTCTGGTGGCCACCGCCGGCACCGCGGCCACGGTGGGGGCCTTGCTCTTGGGCATGACCCATTACCAGGCCGGGCTGGTGAACAACCTCGAGGTGAGCCGGGAGCAATTGGAGCAGCAGCTGGCCCGCCTGGCCACCCTGCCCCTGGCGGAGCGTAAATTACTGCCGGGCCTGGAGCCCGAGAGGGCTGATATAATACTGGCGGGCATGGCCATTCTGCGCGGCCTCCTGCTGGTCCTACAGCTTGAGAACATGACGGTGATGGACGCCGGCCTGCTGGAGGGAATACTCCTGCGGCTGGCCGCCGCCTAGTAATTTAGAGAGGTATACGAGCATGCAATCCAGCCATTACACTGAAGGCCTTACCTTTGACGATCTCATGCTCAAACCGGGGCACAGCCGCGTGCTGCCCCGGGAAGTGGACACCTCCACGCAGCTGACCCGCGGGGTGCGCTTGAGCATCCCCATCGTCTCGGCGGCCATGGACACGGTGACCGAGTCCGCGTCCGCCATCAGCATGGCCCGCCAGGGCGGCCTTGGCTTTATACACAAAAACTTGGCCGTGGAGCACCAGGTCCTGGAGGTGATCAAGGTCAAAAAGTCGGAGTCCGGCATGATCGTGGACCCGGTCACCGTGGGCCCCGAGGCCAGCCTGCACCAGGTGCTGGAGGTGATGAGCCGCTACCGCATCAGCGGGGTGCCGGTGGTGGTGGGTAGCAAAAAGCTGGTGGGCATCATCACCAACCGCGATCTGCGTTTTGAAACCAAGCTGGACCAGCCGGTGAGCCAGGTGATGACCAAGGATAACCTTGTCACCGCCCGGGAGGGCATCACCCTGGAAGAGTCCAAGGCCATCCTGCATCAGCATCGCATCGAAAAGCTCCTGGTCACCGACGGCGAGGGCGTCCTCAAGGGCCTCATCACCATCAAGGACATCGAGAAGCTGCGCAAATACCCCCACGCGGCCAAGGACTCCTTCGGCCGCCTCAGGGTGGGCGCGGCGGTGGGGGCCGGCGACGACGGCCTGGTCCGGGCGGAGGCCCTTATCAATGCCGGGGTGGACGTGATCGTGGTGGACTCGGCCCACGGCCACGCCCAGGGGGTCATAGACACGGTGGCCGAGATAAAGCGGGCCTTCCCCGAGGCCCAGGTGGTGGCCGGCAACATCGCCACCGCCGATGGGGCCAAGGCCCTCATCGAGGCCGGGGTGGACGCGGTCAAGGTGGGCGTGGGCCCGGGCAGCATCTGCACCACCCGGGTGGTGGCCGGGGTGGGCGTGCCCCAGATGAGCGCCATCTTCGAGGTGGCGGAAGTCACCGCCGCCGCCGGAGTGCCCATGATCGCCGACGGCGGAGTTAAGTTTTCCGGCGACCTTACCAAGGCCCTGGCCGGCGGGGCCCAGGTGGTGATGATCGGCTCGTTGTTCGCGGGCACCGAGGAGAGCCCCGGCGAAACCATTCTCTTCCAGGGCCGGCGCTACAAGGTCTACCGGGGCATGGGCTCCATCGACGCCATGCGCGCCGGCAGCGCCGACCGCTACGGCCAGGACCAGTCCGAGGCCGACAAGATGGTGCCCGAGGGCATCGTGGGCCGGGTGCCCTACCGGGGTCCCCTGGCCGATAGCGTCTACCAGCTGGTGGGCGGGCTCAAGGCGGGCATGGGCTACGTGGGCGCGGCCGACCTGGAGGAGCTGCGGGCCAAGGCCCGCTTCGTGAAGATAACCGCCGCCGGCCTGCGTGAAAGCCACGTGCACGACGTGACCATTACCAAGGAAGCTCCCAACTACCGGGTGGAGTGATAGTGAGCGGCATACATCAGCAAAAAATCCTGGTCCTGGACTTCGGCTCCCAGACCACTCAGCTAATCGCCCGGCGGGTGCGCGAGGCCAGGGTCTATTGCGAGATCCATCCCTGCACCATGCCCTTGGACGAGATCAAGGCCTACGGGGCCAAGGGCATCATCCTCAGCGGCGGACCGGCATCCTGCTACGAGCCCGGCGCGCCCAGCGTGGACCCGGCCATCTTCGAGCTGGGGGTGCCGGTGTTGGGCATCTGCTACGGCATGCAGATTCTCACCCACCTTTTGGGCGGGGTGGTGGCCCAGGGCTCCAAGCGGGAATACGGCCCGGCCAAGCTCCAGATACACAAAAAGGCCGGCCCCTTCCGCGAGATCGAGCTGGACGAGCCACAAAAGGTTTGGATGAGCCACGGCGACCGCATCGAAGAGCTGCCCCAGGGTTTCGAGGCCCTGGCGGTCACCGGCAATTCGCCGGTGGCGGCCATGGGCGACGTCAATCGCCGCATCTACGGGGTGCAGTTCCACCCCGAGGTGGCCCACACTCCCGGCGGCGCGGCCATGCTGGCCGCCTTCGTGCTGGGCGACTGCCGTTGCGACCCCATCTGGACCATGCACAACTTCGCCGAGGCCACCATCGCCGACTTCAAACAGCGCCTGGCCGGCGAGCCGGTGATCTGCGCCCTGAGCGGCGGGGTGGACTCCTCGGTGGTGGCCCTTTTGCTGCACAAGGCCATAGGCACAAACCTGACCAGCATCTTCGTGGACAACGGCGTGCTGCGCGCCGGCGAGGTCAGCGAGGTGGCCGGGCTGTTCCGCGACGTTTTCGGCCTCAACCTGATCGTGGTGGACGCGGCCGACCTGTTCCTGGACCGCCTCAAGGGAATCACCGATCCCGAGGAAAAGCGGCGCATCATCGGCCACACCTTCATCGAGGTGTTCGATGACGAGGCCAAGAAAATCGGCGGCGAGGTGAAATACCTGGCCCAGGGCACCCTCTACCCCGACGTGATCGAGAGCGTGAGCTTCAAGGGCCCCAGCGCGGTGATAAAGAGCCACCACAACGTGGGCGGCCTGCCCGAGAAGATGAAACTCAAGCTGGTGGAGCCCCTGAGGGAGCTGTTCAAGGACGAGTGCCGGGAGGTGGGCCGGGAGCTGGGCCTGCCCGAGTCCATCGTCAGCCGCCAGCCCTTCCCCGGGCCGGGCCTGGCCATCCGCATCATGGGCGAGGTGACCCGCGAGCGCCTGGCCACCCTGCGCGAGGCCGACGCCATCGTGCAGGAGGAGATGCGCGCCGCCGAACTCTACACCAAGGTGTGGCAGAGCTTCGCGGTGTTGGCGCCGGTGAAGACGGTGGGGGTCATGGGCGACGAGCGCACCTACGAGGACGTGGTGGCGCTTCGGATCGTGGACAGCGTGGACGCCATGACCGCCGACTGGTCCCGGGTGCCCTATGAGCTTTTGGCCAAGATGTCCAGCCGCATCATCAACGAGGTCAAGGGGGTTAACCGGGTGGTGCTGGATATTTCCAGCAAGCCGCCCAGCACCATCGA
>Ga0180009_10002330_pt1 | contig 22390 bp, 28 predicted proteins | sample OS_PC_MetaG_FD_123537 | JGI IMG/M metagenome (GOLD analysis project Ga0180009, IMG submission 123537) | Groundwater microbial communities from the Aspo Hard Rock Laboratory (HRL) deep subsurface site, Sweden - OS_PC_MetaG | ecosystem: Environmental > Aquatic > Deep subsurface > Groundwater...
GTAATAAAAGGCGGTTGATTAAACCCAAACGGGACTGCCTCTTCCGGAACGTTGCCATTTAGAAGCTCATCGTGTAGCTCAACAACAATATAATTTGAAGCGTTTGGATAGGATCCAACAGTTTTAAGCTTTCTTTCGCTAGAATCAAAAGCATGTCTTCTATCGCCAACTCTCTTGGCAATAAAATTTTCAGAGGCTGGGTTAAAATTCAAACCAGTAAAAAATTCAAGAATTTCCGGCTCTTTGTCGGTGTCGGAAAACTTCCTTACCAAAATATTAAAAGTTCCATATTTGGTAACGTTTTCATTAACCGATTTAGCAATTCCGCTAACTGTAACTTTAATATTTCTATTTGCCCATTCTCCATCTGATAACGCCCAAAACTTAAAAAGCTTATATGATGTTGCTTCTCCAAAATATTGCGACATAAGCCATGATGTTTGTGGAGTCTTATATTCTTCTTGATATCCATTGCTGGCACCAAAAGCATTGGTTTCTGCTACAATTTCCCCATCTTCATTGCCAAAAAAATCACTTGGATTGTCTTCATTATAAAAATATTTATGGACATTCTTTAAAACATATCCCAACTCCCTGAATTTCAGGGGATCAGTATTTAATACTTTGGCAAGATATTTCGTCGAAGACGGACTTAATGTTAATGTTTTATCACCGTTTTCCGCCGTTGCTGAGCCAGAAACATTCAATGTAAATTCGTCTGTAAACCCGGATCCAGACAATAATGTTCCAGCAGACACCAAAAACGACACTTCTGATTCGTGCCAAATTTCAGCAATAGATGTTAAGCCGCCTGTGCTTGTTGATAGAGATAAAATCGTATTCTTATCAAGAGCAAATCCAGCAGACAGACTTTCATCAACATCACTATCAGCAGACCCCAAAACCCTAACCACATTGACGTTGGTTGAGTTTTTTAATATCAACTCAATAGCTTTGGGAACCAAATATTTATCTGGATCAAATTCCCCAAACAACCTTACAAATTCATCATAGGTTCTTACGGACATTGGTACAAATGCCGGACCCTTTTCCGTCGGCCCAATTATACAATTGCCAATACCCAATACAGCGTCCTTTATTCCTGACTTATCAATCTCTTTTATAAAAACACCAGGAGATACTTTGTTGTCAAACATTTTTTTAACCTCTTATAGAAAAAGTTTCAAAAGTAATAATTTTAAAATTCATCAGTTATATATAGTCACAATTTTGTTAAAAGAATAATTTTTGTTTTAAATCTACCCCAATGTCGGGAACATCGGAATCCCTTCCATTGTTTTTTTGTTGTTTTCAGCCTTAATTGCCTCTCGCTCTGCAATCTTGTCATATGTCATTTCTTCAAAAAACAATTTTAATTCTTCTCTCATTTTGTCTTGGTTGCCGATTGCATCGCTTATCAATCTCTCAGCGTCTAATCTTAATTCAGACCCAGGTATCGGTATAGATTCAACCTTGCCCCTTACCCTTCCCAATAACTCCCTGCTCAATTCTAATGTAAACCTCCTTATCCACTGCTTTGAATTCTCGTTTAACGTTGAATAAGCAATAAAATTAAATGGAATATTTGCCAAGCCAGTCACTACGGGATCTATAAGATTTTGATTTAATATCGATGTTGGTTTAAAATAATATGAAAACCACACCCTTTGCGAAGATTGGGGAACAGGGTAAATATTAATATAGTCGCCATGCATGATATACGAATAATGACTACGCCTTACTTTAGCCGCCATTTGCAATTGTTGTGCTCTTAAAATATCTTCCCAAACCGGCAGCAAGAAAAAAATGGTTTCGGGAGTAAAGGATTCGAACTTAAACTGGTTATTTAGATAGTTTAGCATAGAAGATGTATCAAAAAACCTATAAGCGCTGACTGGTGAAAAATGAAAAACTTCCCTAACCTCAACAGAACTTCCAGAGGGTAAATCAGGTATAAACTCATTTATATTATATCGCTGAACGCCATATTGCAAATCGATCCAAGAATAATTTAAATTAACATCCCCACCAACATTGGCTTCTTTGTTAAAAGCTTGAGCTTGCTTTTTAATCAAGTCCATTGTAAAATATGGGAGCTTATCTTCAAATGTAACAGTACCATCGATCAGCGGCATACTAACAACCGAGTTAATTATTGATTTGGCTTGATATATATTTGCTAAAGCGCCGAACTCCATATAGGATTCTTGATAAGAAGTAAAAACATCAGCGGGTTCTAATTCAACACTTACGATGTTTATACCAAGTTTTATGGCAACAAACTTAGCAACTTGCGATGCCTCACTTACAAAAGCACTATCATCCAGCCCATAAACGAACGGAACAAGACTTCCAGTGATCTGCGGAATATTATTTATATCAATATAATTTGGCATATTTCCTCTTCAAATAAATAGTCAGCATTAAAAGAAAAAAGGGTTTATTTGACGATTCCTTCCTGCACCATCATATATAGATTATATTCAATAACCAGTTTTCTAAACTTGGCAAACAATTTTGTTGGTATGCTTATGCTGTTGTGGTCGCCGTCGTTTCGACAGCCCCTAACCCATACCACGTTATTATAAAAATCACATTCAGGATAATTCATAGAACCTAATTTAAATTTTTTGTCATAATGTGTACGGCATGACGGCCAATATCCGTTTATCCCAAATTTTGTGGCTATATATTTTTGCACAACAAATTCTATAATTACAAAATTTTTTCTCCTCTCCACTATTTCATAATCAAGATATTTCATGCGTTTTCCTTACGTTCATATAAACATTATATTCTATTACCATTAATTTAAATATAGGAAGCAATTCAACAGGGATACTAAATCTACGATGTTCTGTTTCCATACTTTCGCCCATTAAATAAAAAATTTTATCATTATTAAAAGCAGAATAATCAGCATATCCCCATGTTGCAAACTTATACCCACGACTTTTAAACAATATTATAGCACAAATCGATTTCGCACCAGGAATATTCATATGACTATATTTTTGTTTTGTTATCTCTATGATTGCCCTGTTATTGACAATGTCTGTTGCCACTATTTTATAATCAAGATATTCCATGCTTCTCCCTTGCGGTCATATAAAGATTATATTCCATTGCTATCAATCTAAACAAAGGAAATATTTCAGCAGGCATAGCAAATTCATAATTTTCTGGTTCTACACTATCACCCATTAAATAAAAAGTTTTAGTAAGGCTAAAATAATCGGCATATCCCCATGTTGCAAGCTTATACCCACGACTTTTAAACAATATTATGTCTTGTTTCAAAGAACATTTATATCTATATTTTTGCTTGATTATTTTTATAGTAACCATTTTATCAGTCACCTTTACTATCTCATAATCAAGATATTCCACCTTTTGCCTCTCTCCCATGCTGCCAAAGATTATACTCGATAACCAATTTTTTAAATATTAAAAATGTTTTTTTATCAATATTAAATGATAAACTATTTTTTTCTTTTTCTTCTCCCCTAACAAAAAAAGTCGCTGATTCTTCATATCCCCCTAATAACGGATAACAATCTGACACCAAGTAATGTCTTTCTTCAGATGAATAGCCAAAACGTGGAAATCTACCAAAAAAGCCAAATTCCTTGTACAAATATTTTTGTTTTGTTACCCTTACTTCTACCCTATTATCCGACAGAACTACTGCCTCATAATCTAAATATTTCATCATCTGTTTATACCACATCCAATTATTCTTGTCAAGTTTTTTCACAAGCACTAATTATATACATGTCAGACGTAAAGCATCCAAATCTCTTTATTGGCGACAAAGAAATCGAACTTTTCAATAAAATCAATTATGAACTTATTGAAAACATCATCGGACAATTTATCCTTTATTATTCCGTAGATGTCAAAAAGACAAAACAGAATGTCTATGGCGAATCAACACAAAAAATATTTAAAAAACCCATAAGCATAAAATGTTTGGTCTTATTTGAAGAGCCTGTCGTAACCAGTTCTCAATTTGGTATCGATACAGAATACTCAATAGAAGTTTATTTTCACAGGCACACAATAAACATAATCAAAAATTTTAAACCGACAGAAGGCGACTATGTAAAATTTGGAAATATATTTTATGAAATCACAAGTATACAACAACCGCAATTGACATACGGAGATCCGCTTGAAACTGTAATGACAAAATGCAGATGCAAAACAGCAAGGCCTGATGAGATCGCATATTTGGAGCATAAATAGATGGATGAGCACATTCAGCAATCGCTTAAAAATAGTCTTTTAAACTCGTTGTGGATTGAAGGCGTCGCAGCTAAAGATATAGCTAAAGATATAGCTGAAATTATCAAAATTATTTCAAAATATTTTGATATCAAAGAAATACTTGGCGGCGGATCACGAGGAACAGCAACTCTATTAGACAACAATAGACAAGTGTTAAAAATAACGTCTGATAGATCAGAAGCAACAGCGGCAAGTATTATTAAAAAAAACCCCCATCCCAATGTTTACAAGATTTACGATGTTTTTTATATTGGTGGGCGGAATTCGCCTATATTCGATAAATATTTTGGAATCCTACAAGAAAAGCTGGAGAAATTATCAAATACAGAGTATTTAATAACAAGTAAGTTTTTCGGGGCGCTTTCTGACAGAGAATTGTCTGAGTTATATTTTGTTTCGCACAGGTACATATATTCGTCGCTTAAAAAATATTTTAAAGGATATTCCGAGCTTACTAGGCCAAAACTTATAATATTAGATAATCTTATTGAAGATGTCCAAAACGCTACAAAACACTTGAGGGGCAAGGGAATTATATTTGTGGACTTTGTAGTGGGCAATATTTTAAAAAGGAAAAGCGATTTTGTGCTAATAGATTTCGGTTATTCACAAAGCGCTGGTGAAATTACAAAGATGCTTGAAAACAATAAAAGATAAAATATATGAAAAAACCAAAAGAAATTAAGAAAATGACCATCGAAACCGTTGATGAAGGCGTATTAAATTATTTTAATAAGATAGATTATACAATGCCGGTGCCAATTCTATTCTTTCCAAAAGAGCGTTGGTCATATTCAAAATTCGATAAAGCGCTTAGAAACGAACAAGGTACAATTGTTTTGCCCATTATCTCGATTGTAAAAAGCGATATTACTCGCGAGCCCGATGAAGCTTTCTGGGGGCTGGATACAACTGAATTTGTAACCAAAAAAAAGGTTATTAAGTATATTGATAATGTTCCCCTATATAAAATTACTACAATACCACATCCTAAGTTTCTTACAATTAACTTTGGCATAATAATCTGGACAAGCACACATGAGCATATGAATCTTATTATCGAAAAAATTATAAACAGTTTTAAATTCAAACAACAGGCGATAATCTATCTTGAACAAGGTGGTTATTTGACGGGACATACAGATACAAACTTTTCAAACAGATCCAACTTCGACGAGTTTTCAGACGCCAAGAGGATTTTTCGATTCACTTTCGTTCTAAAGGTTCCGGCGTTATTACTGTCTGGTGATAAAGAGCAGAGCAGATTAAGTATATCAAAAATAAAATTTAATTTTGAAGCTTCTTAAAGAAATTAGTTAGTCCTTATAATCACAATTCCACTGTCTAGTTCATCGCTTCTTCCATCGTATGAATCCAAAAAGTGTTCAAAGCCGTCCACGGCGACCGCGCCTTCTGCAGCGGCTTCTACATCTATCCTGATGAACGGTTGTGCTAAAAGCTCCTCTATTGTATATATACCTTCTTCGTCCACAAAGTAATTAATCGGATATGATAATTTTTCATAGATATCATCAGTAAACTCTTCTCGCTTTTCTTCTTCCAGTTTATCCAAATTAACATCATATATACTATCATAATTTGGATCGGATTCAACATCATCATAGAATTCGGGGTCTATATCATATTCTTCAGGATTGTCCTCTATTTTTTCTTGCAATTCTTTTCCAAGATCCAAACCCTCCATTCTGTCCATTCTGCTTATGGCCGCATCTTGTGCAATTAAATTGCGATCCATATCTGAAATTTCTATATATTGTATTAGCCAATCTTTGGAAAACAGTTCTGGTTCTCGCTTTAAATCCTCTTTAACTCTTTCTTTCGCATCTTCAATGGCCAATTCCACACTTTCCCAATATCTATATGTTTTATTATATATTTCAAATTCCCCGCTATCAGGTATTTCATCAGTATCTGCTCTAACACCAGAAAAACCCTCCATCTCGGTGCCAAAAAACTCTGTCAAATCATTTAAAAATATTTTTGTATCCATTTGTGCTCCTTTATCGCAGCAAAAGTATATATCGTTTTATTAAAAAAAACAAGTTTTTTGTTATATAGTTGCTAATTAACAACTTTAACGGAGAATGAATTGAAAAATTTTATCTTTATTTCCTTATTTGTATTTCTTTTGCTAGTGTGCCCCAGTTGTTCAAAATGCCCGCCTTGTGTTTCACAAACAGACGAGGTAGGCCAAGATGTTGTTGCAGAGGTTTTAAATTTAGATGAAGAGGCGGCCGCGGAACCAAACGAATAAAAAATAATTACACATTAACAAAAACGTTAAACTAAGTTGATAAGTATATATAATATATATTAATATAATAATAATAGATTAATTACTAAATTATTAGAAAGAAATAAAAACTGATAATTGATATATAATGATATAAATGATTTAAATTAAAAACATGATTATAACACTTGATCTCTCTACAAAAATAATTGGAATTTCTATATTAGATCAAAACAAAATTTATTTAAATTATATAGATTTTAGTAAAATAGAAGAACTAATAAATAAAAATGATTATGCTATACAAGAATTGATTAAAATTATAAACAATAGAAGTCAAGAAATTATATTTATATTTGAAAGTTATTTAAAACGGTTTGCAAGTGGTAAATCATCAATTGATACAATTTTAAAATTGGCAAGGTTTAATGGAATGTTTACATATGGTTTATACAAACAGTTTCCAACAGCTAAATTTATTGAATATAATGTTTTAACTGCAAGAAAATTAGCTGGTTTTAAATTAAATAAAATTGATAAAATGAATGGGAAGGATACAAAAAAACAGATTTTAAGTTTTATTCAGGACTATGTTAATACAGAATCAAAGATAGCTAACAAGGAGATCTTGTTTGATTTGAAGAAGGCAATAAAAAATAAACCACCCTCACCAAAAGATTATTGTTTTGATATTGCAGATAGTTTAATATTATTAAGAGCGTTTTTGAAAATAAATACTAATTATAAACATGAAATATAAAATAATAAGTAAAATAATAAAAGAATGGATTTCTGATTTTATTGAGGAGGATTTTGAAGAAGCCAAAAGAATTTTAGAGAAAAACAATATGCAAGTAGGTGATTTTATCGATTGCGGAGCAATGGGTAAAGTATATAGAGCAAAGGACGACACAACCAAGGTGATCAAAATAACATCTGATAGAGATGAAGCATATGCCTCAAACATTGTTAAATTAAAAGGCCCGCTTGAAAATGTTGTTGAAGTATATAATGTTTATTATTTTAAAACAATAAAACACGCAGATTTATATGCAATTATAGAGGAATATTTACTATACGATTTAACGCGAGAAGAAGCAAATGCTGTGTCGGTTTTTAGGTATTTAAATTCTTCGCTTTTGGCTGTCCGCTTAGATAAAATAAATAGTTTTGCAGAGTATATGGATTTTAGAAAAGAAAATTTAAAAGGCTATGACGAAGAAGATATCTATCCGCAGAATTCTATAGAAGAAAAAGTTTGGAGAGATGTGTTTAATGGAATAAAAAGCTTAGATAATGTCGGAGTGCAGGCGACTGATTATCATTCGGCAAATGTTATGAAAAATAGTAGGGGAGATTATGTTCTAATAGATTTGAGTTTGGCAGAATCTCCACATAGTGATATTCCAATTATTGAGCAGGTGACAGAGGAAACATTTTTTAATCCATTTCTTGATTCTATAAAAATAGGGGCAACAAGAAATGTTTTAGCAAGACACGGAATAGAAACTGGAGAAGAGATAGGGAGCGGGGCTTTTGGCGTTATTTATAGAATGAAAAATAATCCTAACAAGGTTGTTAAGATTACAAGTGACGATCTTGAGGCAATGGCTTCAAACATTGTTAAATTAAAAGGTCCATTAGAAAATGTTGTTGAAATATATAATGTTTATAAAATAAAGCCGCTTGAGGGCGTGTTTGCAATTATAGAAAAATATTTGCCTATTAAGCTTAATGAAGAGGAGAAGTCCGCCGTAACAAATTTTGGTAGAGTTGAACCGGACAGGCTTTGGCGCAAGCACTCGAATGCAACATTTGAAGATTATTTAAAACATAGAGGAGGATTTTATGAGGTTTCAACGCCAACAGAATTTGAAAAAGAAATTTGGGAGGATTTATTCAACGGGCTAAAACAATTAAAAAAACATGGCGTGATACACAACGATTATCATTATGGGAACGTCATGAAGGACAATGCCGGTGACTATATACTGATAGATTTTACCGGCGCAAAATCTCCCCAAAGCAAAGTTTCTGTTGTGGAACATTGTTGAAAATTCTTTACAAAAAAAATCTTTATGTTATAATTGCTTTATGTTGGCGTCGATTCAAATAATATATAATATAAGAACCCATCCAAATGCAGACAATTTAGAATTGGCAGATGTATTGGGATGGCAGGTTATAATCAGGAAAGGAGAATTTGTTGAAAATGATTTATGCGTATATTTTGCGCTTGATTCAATTCTGCCAGCTATTCCAGAATTTGAATTTTTGGCACCGAGGAAATATAGGATTTCCAATGTAAAAATCAGAAAGGAATATAGTCAGGGTATGGCGTATTCTTTGGGAATATTAAAAGTTTTTAATATCAATATTCAGCAACTTAAAGTTGGGGACGATGTAACAGATTTAGTTGGGGTTATCAAATATGAAAAACCTATTCCAATAGGTTGTAGCGGATTAGATGCTGGTAGATTTCCAGCAGTAGTTCCCAAAACAGATGAACTTAACGGGTGCAATTATTTGGGCGTAATCGAAGAGATAGCGGGAAAGCCTTATTATATCAGCGTTAAAGAGGACGGAACTAGTCTAAGTTTTGTTCATTTTAATAACGAGATAAATGTTTGTTCCCGGTCAAGAATGTTAAAAGAATTTGATGACAAAGGCAAAACAAATAAATATTGGGAAGTTGTTAAACGGTACAACATGCTGGAGAGCATTCCCAAGATGGGTAATTTCGCAATTCAGGGCGAGCTTTGTGGGCCATCCATACAAACAAATCCAATGGGATTAAAAGATTTTGATTTATTTGTTTTTCAGGTATATGACATCGAGCAACACAGATATTTAGATTATGCAGAATTTATTGAGTTTTGCAGCGTTGCCAATCTTAAAACAGTCCCGGTGCTTGAAGTGGGGGAACAGTTTGGATATACTCTACAAAATTTGAAAGATTTGTCCATTGGGCTTTATGACGGCACAAGCAATCAAAGAGAGGGAATTGTTATAAGACCACAAAAAGAATGTTTTAGCAAAGCATTGGAGGGAAGAATGTCTTTTAAAATTATTAATCCCTTATATAAGGATTAAAACAAACAATGAGAATCTTGCTAATTTCTGATCTACATTTAGATTTTTTTGATTGTTATTCGGCAGAAAGATTTATAAAAAGTTTCAGAGCCAACAAAGCTGATGTTGTTGCTTTTGCCGGTGATTTATCTGGTTATGAATTTTTAAAAGACGCTATTAAAATACTATGTGAACATTTTGCTGAAATCATTTTTGTTCCCGGCAACCACGAATTTTATATGGCACCAACAAAAGAAAGCGTTTTTGAGTTGCTTGAGAATGCACAAATAAAATTCCCAAATTTTAAATTCCTGTATAATTCTATATATAAAAAAGGCAAGATAAGATTTTTGGGAACCACTCTATGGTTTCCTGAAACTCCTCAATCTTTGCATAATACCTTTAGAATAAATGATTTTAATTATATTAATGATTTTGAAAATTGGGTTTATGACGAAAATGATTTGGCTATGAAGTTCTTGAATCAGAATTTACAAAGAGGTGATTTTGTTATAACACATCACTTGCCTTCGTGGAAGAGTGTGGATTATCAATATAAAGATAGCACAATAAATTGTTATTATGTTTGTAATATTGAAGATGCAGCTTTTAAAAGGAAACCAAGAATTTGGCAGCATGGGCATTCGCATACCTCCAAGAATTATACTATAAACAAAACCAGCGTAATTTGTAATCCATTAGATTATTATCCAAATACAAATAGTAGTTTTAGTAGGGAAGCAATCTATTTAGAAACATGAATTTTAAAATTTTATCAAGAGAGGACGTTAGCAAATATATTTCAGATAAAGACCCTATATTAATATCTGTTATAAGCTCATGGGATACGTCGCCAGTGCTTGTTCCAAAGGGAGTGTATAAAAACTACTTAAGATTATGTTTTGACGATATTGATATGCAGATGAAAGGGTGTGTGTTATTTGAAGAAGAAGATGCAAGAAAGATAGTTAATTTTGTTTTAGCAAATCCAACGGAGGAAATTGTTGCACATTGCGATATGGGTATAAGTAGATCTGCAGGCATAATCGCGGCTATTAAAAAGCATTTGACCGGCAATAGCACAGAGATTTTTACAAACAAACAATATTTTCCAAATATGAGAGTGTATAATTTAATATTAAAAGCTTTTAACGAAGGGGCAAAACGTGCCTCGTGAGGGCATATAAGGATTTTTTATATGTTGCAAAAATCTTTGACAGCATGAATGAATAGGGTTATAATGGGGTTACAGCGCTAATGATGATGCGGTTTTGAGAGGAGGAGCGAATAAAAACATTGAATCCAGTAATCAAGAATCGAGTGAGTGACGAGCTATACGAGAAGAGCATCGGGAAGTTCAACAGGAATCCGATGCAGTATTCTCTGGGATACAAGACCCGAATCATCCATCTGATTGACAGCGTATCGAGAGGATACACGTCGCCCATGGAGGCGTATGAAGCACTTGAGGCGGATTATTTCCCTATCCATTTGGAGACAAGGGAGAGCGCATACAGACACCTGATCAGCTAACAGCCCCAGAGGGACACGGGGCAAGGAGATTGAGATGACAATAGAACAAATTGCGAAAATTTGTCATGAGGCGAACAGGGCATATTGTCAAACGCTTGGGGATTATTCACATACAAAGTGGGAAGATTCGCCGGATTGGCAAAAGCAGAGTGCAATTTGGCGAGAAACTGAAAGTGTTGGCTAAAACGAGAGTTTCTTTCACAGAATTTTCTTTTTGGCGGCAGTGTCCATATAAAAGATGTCTAATGTATGACGGCATTCTGATTGATGGAGTTGTCCAGAAAGCTCCTAAACCATTTGGTGAGGGGATAACTCTTGGCAATTTGGTACACGATTTTATTAAGTGCAAACTTAAAAAATATCCCAAAGAAAAAATTATAGCCATTATTGAGAAAACGAAACAAGAATTTCCCAAAGAGTATATAAAATTAAAACCAAAAATAAATCATTTTTTTGATTATCTAAAAGCAGAGGGATTGATTGTTGTTGATGTAGAATCATATATTGAAATGCCATATAAAGAAGGCAGCGATATAAAGTTTTCTTTTAAGATGGATTCTGTTCTAAAATTTCCAGAGCACAATAAATTTTTGCTTTTGGATTATAAAACTGCTGGGTATAGATATATTTACGACTTAAAAACAAAAGCCCAATATCAAAGGCAATTGCAATTATATAGATATTATTATAGCAAATATGCCAATATTAATATTGATGATATAACTCCAAAATTTGTTTTTTTTGACAAAACAAACAAGAAGTGCGAGTGTGAGCTTTATGAAGTGAAAGCAACCGATAGAATAACGGCTAATGCTATTAAGGACATTGATAATTGTGTACTCACAAGAACGGGCAGTGTTCAGATGAAAAACTTTTCAGAATGTTATAGGTGTCACCTTGCCAACACCAAATGGTGCCATAATTAAAAATTGATTTTAATTTTGTGGTGCTATTTATAAATCATGGCAAACGAAATAATTATAGCCATATTGGAAAAATACGGAATAAAAGTTGGAGAATATTTGGATAGTGGCATGATGGGAACTGTTTATAAATATAAGGACGAACCGAGTAAGGTTATTAAAATAACAATGGATAAGTCAGAAGCCAATGCGATGGAGCTGGTTAGAAAGCAGCCCCATCCAAACATAGTTAAGGTTTATGAGGTATATAAAATAGATGCTGGGGTACAAGTAGCCTATGCTATAATACAAGAAAAACTTGACATATTAGGCTCAAGTGAAAGGAATTCGTGGAATTGGATTGATAATGATTTTTTAAGTCCAAAAGACACAACAGAATTTAGCAATTATGATGATATAGACATGTTTTCAAACGAATATTTCGGATGTGATTTTGATGCAGTTTGGAATTGGGCATACGAGAATGAGGAAGTGGAACAAGAATATAAAAAAATGATTACTGATATTTTTCCAGCACTACAACATTTGGGCGACATTGGGATTAGATTTGGGGATTATCATTCTGGCAACATTATGATTGGCAAGGGGGGTAATTATAAACTTATTGATATAGGGGTTTCTGAATCCCCGGCACAGAAAATTGACATTTTAGAATCTATAATATCAAAAATAGTAGAGAATGTTTTTAGTTCGCCTTTCTTAAAATAAAAGACGACGGGTTTTTTGGCTTTAAAAGCAGATTAATTAAAACAAGATTGCTAAGGGCGGCAAACAACAATTTCTTGCTTTTTGCTTTCTGAATCCTTTTAATTAATTTAATTAATTTTTTAACATTAATTTCTTTATTGGATTTTATTATTGGTTGTGATTCGCTTTTTATATATTGGAAAAATAGTGTTGTACAGTGTGTATATACAAAGCACATATTGTCGGGGGCGCTAATATAGCGTTTGCAATCTGTACATGCCCCAACAAATATTTCGCCTTCAATTATGCACCCCCACCGTGTGTTAGCACAAAAGGCACAGTCATTGTTGCTTGTGCTGTGATACAGAGATATTTCTAGTATGTCCATTTAATTTTTATACTCTATAAGATTTATCGCGATAAGGTTTTTTATTGCTATGTTGTATAATTTTTTTTCGCTGTTTAATCTATTTAATAGTTTTAAGATTTTGGGGAAATTTATTTCTTTCATGCTGGCTTTTTCTTTGTTGCAATATAAAATAATTTTTGTTGCGGGTAAACCTTTGGATTGTATTAAAGTACATTGGTGGTGCCGCGTTCCACTAACATTATATTGGCACTCAAAACAAAAACAATTTTTAACATTGTCCACATAACAGCATAGGTTGTTTAAATGTGGATTGCAGTTGGTTATTATAGCAATATCATTAAGATGCCTATATATTTTAATTAAAGTTATCAACACATGATTATTTTATCAAAAAATTTGTTTTGTGTCAAGGAGTAGAAAAAAAGATAAAAATAATAAAAATATATATTTATATCTGCTATGGACAAAAATTTAGGAGAATAACATGGGACTTATCAAACAACAACCTAGTACAGAAGAAATAACCATCGATGTCGTTTTGTCCGACCTCGGCAGGAAGATACTAGCTGAAAATAGCGGGGCATTTAGAATAGTTAAATTTGCAATCAGCGATGACGAAATAGATTATTCCTTATTTAATCCAGACGGTGAGACAGATGCAGCTCAAGACGCAGACATTTTAGACACATTAATATTTGAGGCACCAACCAATGAGGATTTAGCATTAAAATATAAATTAATAACATATAGCGATCCAACCCTAACGGTTTTGCCCAAATTGACTTTACAAGTATCAAATATCAGCTTGAAAGATACAAGTGAGCCACAGTCATGCCGAGTATACCAAGATTTGAACACCGACAATCTTTCAGGGTTATTAGAAATTCCAGCAGAGCTTGTTGACAATAGTTTCCAAGTGGAGGTTGATTCAACCTTTTTAAATTTAGTTAAAAACAATCAAAGACAAACTCCGTATTCGAGAACGGTTTTGGGTGTTGATCAATATATTTTTCTAAAAGAGGATGCGCTAACGAAAAAAAAAGGCGGGCAAGTAGATTTCTTTGTGCAAGCTGTATCAATATCAAATTATATATGGAATACCTATGGAGTGGGGACTGTTGGCAGCAGAACAATAACTACAACAATTAGAATTCAAGGAATGAATTCGGGGCAGATAGCCAACCTGCAAATAACCATAACAGAGAGCTAGCCAATATGTTTAAACAATTTAATCCTTTAACAGATATATTTTTAACATCACAAAAGATTTTTGAAGATTTTGCTTTTATAGAATATGATAAAGCAGTTGATTTGGTGTTAGATTTTGAGCCAACAGAGCCTCCATCTGGGAGTGCTTTGGGGGTTATTGTATCAGAAGTTGGCAATCTCTCAGATTTGTTTTCGATTGAATATGGTCAGTCGGTTGAATCTACATTCAGCGGTTCTTATAATGTGTCACAAAAACAAGCAATATATAAGAAATATTTACAATTGTTGGAGCCGGGGTCGGATCAATTTACAATAGGGAGCACGTCCTTAAATGAAGTATTTTTTATAAATTTAAACAGAAGCATTAAAAAGGATGAATTAAGAAGGGGCTTAACAGAATTTGGTTTTGCTTCTGCAAGCGGATCAATTTCTGGGTCAGTAGAATTTTGGTTTGATAAAACGGCGAATATAAAAAGAAATCTTAATGGCGAATTTAATTATTTAAACTTGTCGGGTTCAACAACTGAATTTATAGGCCTTGTACATTATAATGCAGGAGTTTTGGTTTTAGACGCCAATTCATTGTGTGATGGTGGGATTTCTGACGATGTTGTTTGGAGCGGTTCTAATAGTTTGTATGATTGTATAAGCTCAACTGGCAGCGATTTATCTGTTGAAACATTGAGCGGCTTTTATGATAGGCTGAATGAGTTAGCATTTCAAAACCAACAAAATATCTTTATAAATGATTTTTATTGCAGGGCGCATCCAAACGAATTTAATTATTCTTCCAACCCAACATATATTGATTCAGACGGCAATATAGTTTTATTTGAAGGAACAACGCCTTCGGATAAGCCGGATGCAAGAACCTTTGTAACCACAGTTGGTTTATATGATGCTCAAAACAATTTGTTGGCAGTTGCAAAACTGTCCAATCCGCAGAAAAAAACTTTTTCTAACGAAATTGCTCTGCGGGCTCGGTTGGTATACTAATTTGTGCTTTACGAATATAAAAATAGCAGAATTGTTACAGAGAATGATGTTTGTGTATCGCTTTCTGCTTCATTAATCGATTCTTATCCTTATGCAGAATTAATATCCCCATTTTTAATATATGAACAAAGTGAACTTGATAGCAATAAAGCTATAGAAGCAATATATCCTGTCGAGGAAATAGAAATTGTTCCTCTTTCAAATAGTGTTGCTGAAAATTTCAGAGCATTAGAAAGTTTTTATAATACATCATTTTTTTATAATCCCAATAAAGAATGTATTGTTTTGCCAACTGGTTATGTAGATATTAAAAATCCCAAAGACAACATAGATTTTCAGGATTTATTAAAAAATGATTGGTCTTTACAGTTTGTTGCAAATTTCATTAGTGGTTCTGCTCGCAGAAATATTATGTTGTGCAAAAACGAAGCAGATGATGATATTTTAGAAATATATTTAGAAGATAAAAATATTTTTATAAACAGCATATCCGGAACAACGAGCATTGATTTTACAAAAGCCAATCCGGGGATATATAACCAATTTAATATTACTGCTGTAAAAACAGGTGTCGAACACAACTTTTATGTTTATATTAACGATGTTCTGGAAGCGGAAATAAGCATTGCAGCCATAACAGGCAATTTAGAAACAATTAATTTTTTTAGAGGATTCTCAGGCGAACTTAATGGAAGCTTTTATGAATTAAGAATGTTTAAGGATGCTATAGCAGAATTTCCCAAACTAGATGAATATTATACGGAAGTTGATAAGGATCTTATAATATATTTGGATTTGGTTAAAAAGGACAATAAGGTTGATTTGTATCTTGCTTTGGCGGTTAGATTTTTTAACATGGAATTTATGCCAAATTATAATATAGATTTTAAGCATATATGGGAAACCGAGATCACAAATTCGTCTATTGATATTTGGAAAATAACAGATAGATTGCATTTGGGCAGTTTAGAAAGTGTTGAATTTAGTTTTGTATATGACCCGTTAAATATTTCCTTCTCATGTTTTAATATACAAGATGAATTGGAAAAATATAGTTGGCTGGTTGCTTTGCCTAGCTGGGTGGATGAAAAAGATTTAGAATATTACTGGCAAAAATATAAATTTGTAATTGGGTTTATGGGAAAGAATAAAAACTTTATTATATTTAATGAAGATTTTTTGGGTTATATGAAAGACTATTATAAAGTCGGTCAATTTAATTTTAATTTAGGCAGAAAGATATATACTGCTTCTGACTATTATGTGGTTGACAGCAATTTAAATTTTTCGCAGAATATGTTAAGCGGGAGCAATAATAATTTAATTCCAGAGGATATGAAGCCAATTGTATCTGGGTTAAAGATATTAGACGAAAATTATAATCTTATTGAAAAATGCAATTTACAATATCCAACAGATAAAAAAATTGGAGTAAGGGTAAGACATGATTTTTAAAAGTGTTGACAATATAAAGTATAAAACCAACCATTATTCAAAGTGGTTTAAAATTTTTAATACAGATTTGACCACTGAATATTATGCTAATGGAAGTTTCTATAATGTTTATTACACTTCAATCGGTAATTTTATGAACAATATTCATGTCCCGGTTGGTTCTTCTGTATTGGAGAACAAAAAAGTACCATTTGCGACATATAGCAATAATAAGAACAAGTATTTACAAATTATACATGAGAGTATGTTTGAGGGGTTATCGGATAATTTGCTTATAATCGATTTAAATAAAGAATATTTTGGGGAGGAAATTGAGGTTATTACGCCCAAGTTTAGTTTTATTGGCGATGATAGATATCTTTTACAATTTGTGATTGGCGAAAAGAGTTATGTATGTGACGATGCTTTTACTAAAATAAACAATGTCGCTTATCACAATATCATTATGTCAGATACTGAAGAGCAAGTCGGTTTTGTTGCTTCTGAGCTTGGCATTATTTGTTTGGATTTGAATTTGTTGTTTATACCTTATGCAAGCGTTGGGGATTTTATTGCTAATGCCGTATATAATATTACTTTTGGAGCTAAATATAAAAAAGCAGACATTATAGTTTCTTGTAAAATAGGAATTGATGAATTTAGATATTCTATTAATCCAACTTTTATTGATACAATAGAGGAAGCGATTAATAAAAAAACTGAAAACATAATTGTTAAAGATAAACTCTTGCTGCCAACTTATATAACAACAGTTGGCTTATATAATGAATTAAATCAATGTTTGGCTGTATGTAAATTTAGAAAAGAAATTAATAGCGTACAAAAATATATAGCATATAGGGTTTCAGATTTAACTGGTAAAGAATTGAAATTTAAATTGAGTATCTAAATGTTTAAAAGATTAGAGAAAAACGACATTGAGGTAATATCGGCTAAAAAAATTCCATTGGTTCTCCCTGGTGTTGGTACGGATCCATTTGGCAACGAAGAAGATTTGCCTTTTTTCACATTAAGTTTATTGCCGTCAGCCTCATCTGTAGATGTGCCAAATCCTTTTATGGAGATATCTTTAGGTACTCATGCATCTTCGATATGGATTACTGGTGAATCTGGCAGCGGATTATATTGGAATGTGGGAGATTCGGGAGATGAAACAGCCAAACCATTTGGGGCAGTGTTTAATTGTGGCGATTTAACAAGCGAGGTTTATAAAAAATATGCTAGATTTTTATTGGGGAATGATAATGCTATATTTAGAACCAGTGTTTTGGGTGGCGAAGAAGCAGAGATAAAAGAGTGTTTGTTTGTACATTTTAAAAGGAATTTTTTTAAGGATGCCATAAATAGGTCTCCCGAAGGTTTACTTTGGGGGCATAGTGAAACAACATACTCTGGATCAACTGAGGCTGAATTTTTTGAAGGATATGCCACAAATTATATTGGAGAACTAATGGGCAGAACAGATCTAATAAATAACCCTGAATATCAAATGGGTGTTAATAAAGATAAAAAGGGAGCAAAACATTCCTTGCTGCATGGGATATATATTGCATATGGAGATTCGGAGGGTGGGGTAATTCCATATAAGTTTGAAATCCCAAAAAAAGATGTCGGTTTATTATATTATGATTATGGGCTTGCCATATTAAGACTTAACAATACTGATTATTCGCAGCCATATATTAGTGGCAGTGTATCAAAATATTATGGCGGACTGTTACCTTCCACGGTATATCCTCTTGCTAATGGTTCCGGCGAAGAAACGTGGTATCATTATCAGGATAAATCTTATAATAAACATAGTTTTTTGGAATGTGCCACTACCGGTTCTTCTGTGGAATCATATCAAAAATTATTGTTTGGATTTCTGCAGCATCCAGGAGCCAGCTTCTTTTTTGCAAATATCAATTATAAAAAATCAATAATTTATTGTAAGTTGGATAGCCATGAATATAATTATTCATCAAACCCAACTTTTGTTGATAAGCAAGGAATGATTAGAACCGTTATATATGAGACGGAATCTGACGTATTGGCTGTCGATAAACTTGATAGATCAGAATTGATAAAATACCCCTCCAAGACATATATTACTGGCATAGGATTTTATAATGATGACAATCAATTATTGGCAGTGGGGAAGTTTAGTAAGCCTCTGCCCAAATCCTTTGATAAAAAATTTATTATTAAATCTATCATAAACTATTAAATGTTGCTATCTTGGCTAATTATCCTTGATGACAATATTGGTAACATCTGAATTAACATTTACTTTTGTCGAGAATAAGTTTGAATTAAAGTGGGAATATTTAGAAAGTGACAAAGAAAAACATATTGAAATTATAGATTCGGACAATCTGAAAAGGTGGTTGATAAGGCCTGGTAGTTTTTTTGCTTCCTTTAATATGGATAGGGGTTTTGTTCATTTAAATAATCCTTTAAGAGAGAAGTTTGCTTTTATATCAAACAATAAAACTTTAAATTCTTTTTTGTTGTTTCAGAGGGTTGATGATGTTGAAAAGAAGCCAAGAATTGTTTTTGTAAATGGCAAAACTTTATTGGTGGGCGAATCAAAAATTATTTTTTAGAGATTAAATATATTCTTAAAGATATTAAAAAGATAGTTGTTTTCCTATATAATATAGCTAGAATGAAGAGGCTAACAAAATAACAAGACCAAAAACAAAAAGCGAGCGACAGCATGAGGATGATATGTTTGATTTTGGTAAATTAAAAATAGCTATGGATAAATACGTTTATGAGAAAATTAAAAGAGCTTATGAAGAAGGGTTTAAGGATGGATACAATTCTGCTGAACTGGAACTGCTATAAAATTTTATGTTGCCAATAAATACAACAACTTATGTTTTTACAAAAAATTATAGGAAGAGAACCAAACCAATAAAAAGGATTGTGCTTCATTGGGATGCTGGGGTAGACGTGACTGGAGATAAAATTGTCGATGCAGCGGACACCTACAAAATTCTACTGAATAGGGGGCTTTCAACGCATTATACTGTTGACAATGATGGGGTAATTTATCAAATGTTGGACCCTTCGTTAGTTGCCTACCATGCCGGGATATGGAATGGGACTTCTATCGGTGTTGATATTTGTAATATTGTTCAACCTGTTAATGATAAGACAAAAAAACAATATAAAGATAATTGGGGTGAGCGCCCGATTATCGCTTCAATAAAATTGAACGGTGCCAAGTACACAAACTTCTTTGGATTTTATGATAAACAGATTTCACAGACACTTAGACTTATTGATTATCTTTGTGGGACGCACAATATTAAAAGAGCGATTCCTTCTAAATTATATGAAACTTGTATAGCATCTCTGGAATGGGAGGGCGTTTGTGGTCACTACCATATTTCAAAGAACAAGTGGGATCCTCTGAGTTTTCCATTTGAGAAAATTAGAGTAGATGTTGCTCAACTTTCAAGGAGTTGATTTTTGCTTAATTTTATGCTATAATAAAACTATGACTGAAGAAAAAACTCAATATCTTTTCAACGGCTATCCAGAAATTTTTGCTGGTAAAGACGCGCCCATTACTCAAAACCTTATGGCTTTTGGGTTTGAGTGCTCTGACGGCTGGTTTGGCATCGTAGATGATTTATGCTCTAAGATAATGGAGCATTGTAAGACAAACAATGTAGATGTTCCCAAAGCTCTTCAAGTGAAGGAGAAATATGCATCACTTAGATTTTATGTTGTTTCGGCAGATGATACTGTTTACAATTTAATTGATAATGCAGAAAAACAATCTACAAAGACCTGTGAAATATGTGGCAAAGAAGGAAAGGAAAGAAATCTGGATGGCTGGTTTCAAACCCTATGTGAAGATTGTTATATAAAGCGAAATTCAAACCAACCCTTCAACTAAAAATTTGACGAATCGTTTTTAACCCTATATAATACAAAACATGCTTGTAAAATTATATGTAATCATATGCTTATCTTTAATGGACAACACAATACCGCAGGATAGGCATATAATCAATCGTCTTGGGTTTATTGAGTCAAGATGGACAAAAGATGCAGAATCATATTTGGATTGTCGTTATGGTTCTGGCGTTTTGCAAATATCTGAAATTGCGGCCAAACATCATTTAAAAAGAAAGCATATTCAAACAATTCACAATATAGTAAAGATGGTTAATTTTTATAATCGCTTAAAGCAGCATTTAGTTTTATATGCAAATAAAAAAATAGATATAGTAAATAATGTTTTATATAATTTAGCTTATAATATGCTGTCTCCTTTGCCTAAAATAGAGTATAACAGAACCATATTTGTTGAAGAGGATATTGTTTCTTATTTATCTTCTTGTGATACTTTAAAATTTATACCTTTAAATGTTTACTTCTCTAAAGCAGTAATTGATGATTGCAGAAAGAAATTTGGACGGCACAATGTTAGTTTGCTAATAAAATGTTATCAAAGAGGCATCAATCATAAATCTTTACGAAAAAAGCATAAACAAACCAAGTTTTAAACTAAATACATAAGATGGTTTCAAGAAATGAGAAATATAAGTTAATCAATGAAATAGTTTTTGAATATCTTTGTGAAGCAACAACTGATGAAATTTATAAGCAATATAAAGACAAGATTGGCAGAGAAACCTTAGATAAATTGTTAGCCTTAGATCCTTCTTCACAGGGCAAGAACGCCGGTAAGTATATTAAATGGTTGCTAAAATTATACATTGATAAGAAACTTAGGGAGGAAGATTTTTACAAAGCAGAAGAATATTTAAGTTTATTTCACAGGTTCAGGGACAAGATACCAAGCGAAAATAAGGATCTATTCAAATTAAACAGTCTTCCTGAATTGTTTGCTATTATAGAACCATATAGAGATATAAAAACAAGAAAAGATGTTGAAAGGCTTGCCAAAGGGAGTATAAAAGGAGAAGATTATGAACATGTTTATTCAGATTCCAAATGGGATGTGTTTATCCCTATAACCATAGAAGGCTCAATATACTTAGGATCTGATACAGAATGGTGTACAGCAATCACAAATTTAGAAAAAAATTATTTTGGTTGGTATGATGAATTAGGCAAATTACACATCATAATAAATAAGCAAAATCCAAAAGAAAAATATCAATTGCATTTTGAAACAGATGAGTATATGGATGCCCAAGATAAGCCAATATCGCTTTCTAAATTTGATAATGAAATATGGTTGTTAGATTTTATTGGAAACGAGATTATTTGGCGGGAGAATCAAGAACGTATTCTTGATTTTGCAAGAGATGTGAAGGGAGCAAATATATCAAGACTGGAAGATGCTATTATAAATTTAGCAAGCATAGAATATGTTTATCTTTTTGCAAAAGATGTTAAGGGAGCAAACATACCAAGATTAGAAGATGCTATTATAAAATTATTAAGACTGGAAAATTCTATGGAATATATTTATAATTTTGCAAGAGATGTTAAAGGAGCAAATATATCAAGACTGGAAGATGTTATTATAAAAAGTAAAGACGGAGAATATATTTGTTGGTTTGCAAAAGATGTTAAGGGAGCAAACATACCAAGATTAGAAGATGCTATTATAAAAACCAATAATATGTA
>Ga0180009_10002331_pt1 | contig 22387 bp, 23 predicted proteins | sample OS_PC_MetaG_FD_123537 | JGI IMG/M metagenome (GOLD analysis project Ga0180009, IMG submission 123537) | Groundwater microbial communities from the Aspo Hard Rock Laboratory (HRL) deep subsurface site, Sweden - OS_PC_MetaG | ecosystem: Environmental > Aquatic > Deep subsurface > Groundwater...
AAAATCTTATCGTGGAGTGGACTTTCTTGGATATATTGTTTTGCCTCACCACAAACTCGTTCGGGCAAAAACGCGAAAACGCATGTTTAGAAAAGTGAAAGAACAAACTATTCAATACAAAAATGAAAAGAGAAACAGAAATACTCTTAATCAATCTTTGCAGTCATACCTTGGAGTCTTGTCGCATGCTAACACTCATCAATTAAGCCAAGACTTGAAAAATAAATACTGGTTTTGGATGAACAACTAAAAATACCACTAAAACAAGTGGTATTTTTAATAAATTTTAAAACTAATTTTTCTTTTAGTTTAGAGAATAGATAGATAGATAGATAGATAGATAGATAGATAGATAGATAGATAGATAGATAGATAGATAGATAGATAGCATAATTTATAAAAATTTAATTTTCCCTCATCTTCTTCAATATTCATTATGCCCTAAATTACCAATAATTTCCAGTGGAGCCGAAGGCCGGATTTGAACCGGCGACCTACGCGTTACGAATGCGTTGCTCTACCAGCTGAGCTACTTCGGCGACTCATAAATGAGCTGACGGCCAGACTTGAACTGGCGACCTACTCCTTACCATGGAGTTGCTCTACCAACTGAGCTACGTCAGCATACCTCTCTATTTTTTATACACATCATGGTCGCCAATGGCAAGAAGCGCTATTTCTCTTTTTGAAACATACTCAAAAACAATTCGTGTTTTGTAATTCACAGAAAAACTATAACAACCCTTAAAATACCCTCTTAGTTTATGGACTTTTAAAAATTCATGATTTCTAGGATCTTTCAACAAATTTATCTTTTCTTTTATCTCCGCCCTAAGATCTTCGCCAAAAACATTGTATTGTCTGATGAATTTGGGAAAATATCCTATCCTGATTCCCGCTTTCTTCATATTTTCTTAACCAATTCATCAATGTCGCCGTAAAGTATCTCTCCTTTTCTCACGCCTCTTTGCGCTTCCAGGACATCGTTTATCGCCTGCTCCTCAGCCAACCGTCTAACCGCCTTGCGAACAACCTCCGCTTTTGTTGGCGCATAGCCACTCTTAACCGAACTCTCTATGAACTCTTCAAGATTAGAAGGGAATGGAATTGAAAGTGTAGACATAATACAAAATAATATTAACTTATAATATGATATTATCATATGTCCTCTTCCCAGTCCTTGTCAACCCAAAAACTAAAAACTCCCACAAGGGGAGTCTTTTTTTCAAAAACCATAAGAAGTCGGTGGAACTTTTGTAATTTTAAATCCATTCTCTTTTATAAAATTCACAAGTTCCCAAAATTCTTTGGTTGGTTTTCCTGTGTGATACATATTTGTTGAACCCGCAATATTTCCTTTTCTATATACAACACTATAATGTTTTCTTTCCTTCTTCATCAAATTTTCTTCCATTAAATCAGCGTCTGTTTTGTTGCTATAAAGGATTGCCTGTGAAACAAAAACTCCTGTTTTTGACTTCAGCGTATGACCTGCTGAACTATAAAAACAACTTATAAAAAATTGAACATTTCCGGGAATTTCAAGATTAATTTCTGTCTTGGGAATTCTGCCGAATTCTTCGCCTGTCAAAATAAGAGGATTATTCCTTCGTTCAACACCAGTAAATTCTTCAATCTTTGTAAAAAATTCATTCAAACTTTGGAGCTCTTTAACAGAAAGCCGATGAGCAGTTTCAGGCGCTACAATATTAAGATCATTTTTTTTCATTCCGCCTTCTCCTTTCTTGATTGAATCTAGACAAGACACAGAAAAAAAACCAGCAAGTAAAATTGCAACAACCAACAAGCAAAATCTTTTTTTCATTTTATTCTCCTTTTTCAAAGTTCAAAGGATTCAAAGAATCCTGCAAATTTCCACCATCTTTACATATAATACAAAACCGCCCGAAAAAAGCAAGGGCGTTTTTGGTTGTTTGTTTGGCAACTTCTTCAAAAGAAATACCTTTAATCTCCGCGATTCTTTTGGCAACTTCTTTTACATAAACGGGCTCATTCCTTTTCCCTCGATGTGGCACAGGAGCAATCAAGGGCGCATCTGTTTCTATCATAATTTTATCCAAAGGCAGTTCTTTTATAATTTCATCATATTGCTTCGTGAAAGTGATTATTCCCGTGAAAGAAATAAAAAAACCAAGCTCAACATATTTTCTAGCTTCTTCAAGGGTTCCTGTAAAACAATGAACATCACCCCGAAACCCGGTTTCGGGGTTTTTGTAATTTTTAAGAATTTCCAAAACATCATTATGGGCGTCTCTGCAGTGAATCATTAAAGGTTTATTTAATTCAATCGCCAATTTAATCTGTTTTTCAAAAAGCTCTTTCTGGTTTTCTTGTGTCTGTGGGACATCCGATGTCCCACACCTAAAGTAATCCAAGCCGCACTCGCCTATCGCAACCGCTTTTGGATTTCCTGCCAGCTCTCTTAACGCATCTATATCTATTTTTTTATTTGCATCCTCCGGATGTACGCCAACACACGCCCACACCCCTTCATGTTCGCCAGCAATTTGCACAGCCTTTGCAGACCCCTCCATAGAAGCGCCTACTGTTATCATCCATGTTTTTTCGTTTAAAGCTCTTTTTATAACTTCTTGCCTGTCTTTATCAAAATCAGGAAAATCTAAATGGCAATGAATGTCTATTAATTCGGGCACCATATTTAATCTTTTCTTGGAAATAGCGGTTCCGGCATTTTGTTGTTTTTGATTATCTCCAGAATTTTTTTTGATGTTTCTGGCATAAATGGTTCCAACATACGCCCAATGCGATAAAGATTTAAGACCAGATTTTCTATAACCTTCTTATCTTTTGATTCCCATGGTTTCTTCTCTTGAATTTCATTATCCAGTTCTGAAATTTTATTCCATACATAATCCATGGCTAAATCAATTCTAAATTCGTTCATTTTTTCCGCAAGGTAACCTCCAAACTTATATCCCGTGGTGTCTCCAACTACGGGCTTTTCGAGGTTATCTTGGGCCATTTTCATTACTCTGCTCACCAAATTCCCCAGCCCATTCGCCAAATTCGCGTTGTACGCTTCTTTGAATTTTTCTTTTGTTACCTCACCATCTTCGAAAGGAGTTATCTCTCTCAACAGATAATAGCGAAGCGCATCCGTCCCATATTCTTTAATCAATTCAAAAGGGTCTATAACATTCCCATCTGTTTTGGACATTCTTTTTCCATCAGACAAAACAAAACCGTGAACAAAAATTTTCTTCGGCAATTCTAACCCTGCGGATAAAAGCATTGCTGGCCAGATCACAGCATGGAATCTTAAAATATCTTTTCCTATCATGTGCAGATCAGCCGGCCAATATTTCTTTGGATATAAATAATTTGTTAAAGCTTCCACCCAAACATACATTGTTTGTGAGTCGTCTCCGGGAACTGGCACACCCCAGCCTTTCACTTTCTTTGATGGCCTGGAACAACTAATATCCTTCACATCTTTTAACATTTCCAAAACTTCGTTTTTTCTGGATTTCGATAAAATTTCCAACTCGTCATTTCCAATTTTTTCTCTTACTGCGCCAACGTATTCAGAAAGTTTGAAGAAGTAATTTTCTTCCTCAATCAACTCTGGATTTTTTGATTGATGATAAGGACATTTTCCGTCCACCAAATCTTTTTCCGTCACATAGGCCTCACACCCCACGCAATAATACCCTTTGTATTTATCTTTATAAATATCCCCTTTCTCGGCAATCTTTTTCCAAAATTCCTGAGCATTTGGCCAGTGTTTTTCCTTGTCACTTGTCCTAATAAAACCATCGTTGGAAATGTTTAAGTCTTCTATGAGTTTTTTAAATTTTTCCACGCTTTCATCAACAAATTCCTTTGTCTCCTTATTCATTGCCTCGGCAGCCTGCACTATTTTAATTCCATGTTCATCAGTTCCCGTCAAAAAATAAACTTCTTTCTTGAGAAGCCTTTGGTACCGGGCAATCACATCCGCCTGTACTTTTTCTAAAGCATGCCCTAAATGTGGTGGCGCATTGACATAATCAATCGCTGTCGTTATATAAAATTTTTCTCCCATAAAAACAAACTATTCCTTCTTCAGGGCGCTGTATTTCTTGTCAGCAATATCGCCCAAAAACTCCATTAAAACAGTCGCCACGGGTATCGCTAACAAAATTCCAAAAAATCCGCCCAGTTGACCCCCGACAATAATTGAGAGAACTACAATTATGGGAGGCACCCCCACTATCTTTCTAACAACCAAAGGATATATCAAGTGGTTTTCAAACTGCTGAATGATAACATAAAGGGCAACAACCATAAGCGCCAAAGAAGGATTATGCATAAAAGTCATAATAATAGGAGGAACCGAGGCCAAAATGGGCCCAAAAATAGGAATCAATTCAAATACCGCCGCCAAAAGGGCGAAAGTCAAAGCATATTCCACGCCCAAAATAGTTAAGCCCAAATAAACCAGCACACCCACAAGGACGCCCAAAAGAATCTGTCCCTGCATCCAGCGTCCTATCTTTTTACGGGATCTTTCCCAAAGACCAAGGATATAATTTTCATACTCGGCGGGCGTGATAATTCTTAAAAAACTACCCAATCCATCTTTTTGGACAGAAAGATAAAAAGAAATAATAATAATCATAAAAAACGACAACGCGCCTCCAAAGATGCTTGCCGTTGCTTGGAAAAATCCTGTCGCAAGAGAGCTAATTTTGTCTCGCAATCCAACAAAAACTTCCTGTAAAATAGTTCCCAAAGAGCCATCTGAAATTGGCAGAAAACTTAGCAAGTTTTGGAAATATGTCGGATTTTCAAAATACTTCGGCAGATTGGACGCGAAACCAGAAACTTCAGAAATAAATGTCGGCACAACTAGATAGAAAACAAGACCAAGCATCAAAAACATAACCAAATATATAAAAAGGACAGAGAGGACGCGCGGAATACGTTTTTGTTCAAACCACTTCGCCGCCGGAGCCACCGCAGAAGCAATAACAATTGAAAATAAGACAACAGCCACAATATTGCGAATAAAATAAAGTCCGACGAGCAACAGCGCCAAAAGAAAAACTTTCAGGATAGTTCCTGTGGTAATTTCTATCGTATTGTTTTTTTGAGACATTTTAGAATTGTTTATAAATTAATGACTTATAAAATTTTTCTTTTTTTGCAAAGTCTTCGTGTTTCCCAATAATCGCCACACTCATCCTGTTTGGGTTAAACGCTTCCTTCGCTACTTTCAAAATATCATTTTGGCTGATTTTTTCAATCCTTTCCAAAACTTTTTCCGGCTGAAGAACTTTATTGTAAAAAAGTTCCTGATTGGCGCAAAAACTTGCGATATCGTCCGACGTTTCCAGAGCTAAAGACATCTGCCCCCTCAAGAAACTTTTCGCAAATTTTAATTCATTCTTAGAAATGCCTCTCCTTTTTAACAGTCTTGAAATTTCTCCCATTTTTTTAAGAGTTTCTTCCACTTTGTCATGAGCAACACCAGCGCCCATGCCCAAATATCCGCAATCCGTACATTGGTCCCCAAAAGCAAAAACATAATAGGCAAGCCCCAGCTTTTCCCTAATTTCCATAAAAAGACGCGACGACGCGTTACCTCCAAGCATCACGGCAAGAAGATTCAAGGCATACCTTTTTTCGTCAAACATATTATATGCCCTAAAAGCCAATGCCAAATGCGCCTGGTCAGAATCTTTATTTATTACTTTCACGCGCGCGGACTTTTGCGCAATTTTAATTTTTTTTGCCGGTTTATTTTTCCCCTTTCCGATTTTATTAAAACGCTTCTCAATTTCTCCAAATACTTTTTCGACATCAATATTGCCCGCCGCCACAACAATCATATTTTTTGAAAGATAATTTTTCGTTCTGTAGTCAAGAATATTTTTTCTTCTTATTTTATTAACACTTTCTTTCTCGCCCGCAATATCCCAACCAATAGGATTATCCCCATACAAAACATTCTCCAAAACCTCCCACACTTTTCTGCGAGGTTCATCTTCATACATGCTAATCTCTTGCAAAATCACCCCCCTTTCTTTTTCTATTTCCTCTTTTTTGAAAAGAGGTTCCAAAAGAATATCCGAAACAATATCCAAACCAACACCAAAATCTTTGGCAGATGACTTTACCCAAAAACCTGTAGTTTCCTTTGATGTAAAAGCGTTGTGAGTGGCTCCTATCTTATCCAAATCCTGGTGAACTTGTCCCAACTTGGGGCGACTCTTGGTTCCCTTAAAAAACATATGCTCAAGAAAGTGAGAAATGCCACTTATGTTTTTTGTTTCGTATCTTGAGCCAACGCCTACCAGTGTCATAAAAGTCGCTGCCTCTGTATTTTCCATTGGAGCCAAAATAACCCTCAAACCATTCTTCAAAACTTTTTTCTGAAACTTAATCATAAAGTTAAATTATCACAAATAACCCCCAAAAGCAAAAAAAAGCGAGCCGAAGCCCGCTTTATCGTTTACTCGTACCAATCAGATTGGCATAAATATTTCAATATCATTTGTTCGTTTTTAGTAAGTGTAGTTATGTTTTCTTCTTTACAGTTAGGACAAACAGAAAAATTGTCATGTTTCCCGTGTCCCAGTTTATCTGCTTGTCCCACCCATCCACACCTTAGACATTTTACCATGTCAGGCAAGTCTTCTGTCGTCCAATTTATTGACGCCTTTTTGCTTTTGCTTTCTCCTACACAAAGTAATCCACCAAAAACACACAAAAGACTTAGACAAAACACCCAAAAAAGCACGTCCAAAAAATCCATCACACACCCCCTCCTTTTTCAATTTACGAACTATTTCAATCTTCCCTGAAGATACACCAAAATGTCTTTTATGTCAACCCTTCTATTCATACCAATCATTACCCACCAAATACCTACTATATAACTACATGCGACCGCTTGAACTATATAGTAAACAAATTTCGATCCAAACTAAAGAACAAAAAACAGATGCAAAGAAATAAAAACAATTAAGACAAATCAAACTCTTCTCTTAACCACTTGTCATTTTCTATTTTTTCAACCGTCATGTATAAAACATCCTTTCCAATTTGAAAATATGTTTTTATAAGGCCAACGACTTCTTCACATTCATAAGGATAAACCCGAACACTGTTTTGTAATTTAACAAAACCCAAATTAATTATTTCTTTCCTTAAGCCCTCCCTTAAATTTCTAGACTGTTCCTTGATGTCAAAAATAACCACGCGCCATTTTTTATCCCATCTTTTGGGCTTTTTGATTATTTTTTCGCGCAACTGATATCCCAATAGTTTTTTCTGTCCTTTTTTGGTTAATCTAACAAATGCCACCCCATCCTGTCTCTCAAACTTAATCAAACCCCTATCCTTTAGTTTGGTTATAGATTTTTTGACATAAGAACCACGATGATATTTTCTTTTCTCCTTAGGATAAAAAAGATCCACCGCTTTCAAAGCATTCGGCGCCACTGCTGCGACTGCTAAAAGTCCCGCCGAAGCAATAGTCCCCAAAATTATTTTACCAACTAATATTTTTGTTTCTTTTTTCATAAAAAATACACAATATACAATGTAAATTTTTACTATACAGTTGTATGCGACCGCTTATAGTTATATAGTATAATTAATTTTGAATTTTAACAAATTTTTAAATAATTTCCAACAAATTTCGCAAAAAAAAGCGAGCCGAAGCTCGCTTTTAAATTCTTATCTACTCAAAACATTTTGGGCAAATTTTTTTGCGAATTTTTTTTCTAAACGCAAAAGGACCAAAAAAAGCAAATCTCGTCGTGTGCAAAAAAAAATATCCAGGAGAAGTCGTGTGGCAATGATAAGGAGAACGATACATATAAATCCCCAACATTAAAAAACCACATGAAACCCAAACAAGAAGAATGTTCCACACACAAAAAACCACAAAGGGCGAAGTGTTCATCTGCCTCCCTCCTTTTTCAATTTACGAACTATCTCAACCTCTCTTGTATATACACCAAAATGTCTTTTGTGTCAACTCTTTCTTGTTTTCCTGTGTCGCGGTCTCGGATAGTAACAGAATCTTTTTCAAGAGTGTCAAAATCTATTGTTACGCAAAAAGGAGTTCCGATTTCATCCTGCCTTCTGTACCTTTTCCCTATGTTTCCGTTGTCATCAAACATTACTGGTTGAATTTGCTTTCTAATCATTTCATAAACCTCGCGCGCTTTTTTTACTAATTCTAGTTTATTTTTTAACAAAGGAAAAACAGCAGCTTTTACGGGGGCAACTTGAGGTTTAAATTTGAGAAACACTCTTTTCTCACCTCCCATTTCGTCTTCTTGGTAAGCATCGCAAAGAATCGCTAAAACCGTCCTGCCCGCCCCAAATGTCGGTTCAATCACATGCGGGATAAAAGTTTCTTTGCTCTCCTCATCATGATAATCCAGTTTATGATTTTTTAAGTCGTGGTCAGTTCTATAAGCCAAACCATAAAGCTCCTTCCTGCCAAAAGGAAAGTCGTATTCAAAATCAATTGTTCTTTTTGAATAATGGGCCAAATCTTCTTTCGGCACTTCAAGTTCATGAACATTCTCTTTACTAATACCTACTTCATCTATCCAACCCCACATTTCTTTTCTCCAAAATTCAAAATATTTTTCCCAATCGTTTTCTCTGACAAAATACTCAAATTCCATCAAGTCAAACTCGCGAACCCTGAAAAGAAAATCTCTGGGAGAAATTTCATTTCTAAAACACCTGCCAATTTGCGCGATTCCAAACGGAAGTTTGGGATGAAAAGAATCAATTATGTTTTTAAAATTTACAAACATCCCCTGCGCAAGTTCTGGCCTTAAATACACATCATCTGTTTCTCCTTTCAACGCACCCACCTTTGTTTTGAACATGGTATTAAATTTTCCGCCCTCCAACGGATCAGTAAAATTTTCAAGATGTCCGGAAGCAGACCAGACTTGTTGTGGCATCATAACGCTGGACGCTATCCCGTAAATTTCATCACGCCCCTTCACAAATTTTTTCCACCAAAGATCTTTTATGTTATAAAGCATATCCGAACCAAGAGGACCATAATCCCAAATACCAGCCAAGCCACCATAAATTTCGGAGCCGGGGTACACAAAACCTCTTCGTTTTGCCAAAGAAACTATTTTTTCCATTTTTTCTGATGAATCCATAAAATAAATATTCCTATTAAAATTACTGACCGATAACTTTACTTGGACCTATTGTTAATTCTCCGCTTGAATCCCTAATTGTAGCGCCGGTAAAAACATCCGTACCTTCAAGAAAAGCCTCCGGAATTAAAACAGGTGAAGAACCCTCATGGCTGGGCGCCGGTAAAAACGAAATTTGGAAAGCAACTGTTTTGGCAGGACTCAAAACCCCCGTAGCCGCTTTTACACTACCTACATTCCACTTCAGCTCTCCCGTAGAAGCTGTGTAAACAATATTCTCTCCGCTCGGTTTGACAACATCCAACCATTTTACATAGGACGGTAAAAAGGAACGAACAGAGACACCAGAAATATCGTTGTAAAAACTAGAAACAGACCAAATAACTGTATAGGTTGTTTCTTTCCCAACCTGCGGAGGCGGGGAACTTGAAAGACTGGATTCAAGATTAACCTGAGACGTTATTTTCACTTCTTTTTTCGCGACACTTTTAACGACAACATCCTGCCCCCCCTCCATAGATCTCTCGCCAAACATCTCTCCGTTAATCGTAAAAATAAAATTTTTATCATTGGTGTTCTGGACAGTAAATGAATCTTTCAATTCAAAAGAAAAATTGACAGAACCACTTTCACCCGGAGAGATTGAGACAAGATCGGGAAAACTTGAGGAATTCCAAACAATAGTATTATCATAACTTTTATAAAAGCCCTTACTTATAGAAAGAGTCTTAAAATCTACCACATCATTACCCGCCAAACGCAAACTTATATTGTTGTTCCTAATCTCGGTCGGCAAATTATTCTTCCAAGAAACAGAAACATTTATACGTCTATTATCAAGAGAAACAGCATCTTCATCCTTTCCGTTAATCATAAAACCGAAATTGACAAACGGTCTCTTCAAAAGCACCGTGTCGTTTGCCGATCCAAAAGGAATAAACTCCCCGTCTTGGTTAATCATTCCCACAAAAGCATTAAATCCTAACTCTATCATATCAACACCTTCAAGAACGCCCGTTATTTCAAAGTTCTTTTTTTCTCCGGGCCCAATATCTCCAATTTTCCAAACATTATCATCCTTCACCGGCTCAGAAGACGCTTTCGCAAACTTAAACCCGGGCGGGTATTCCACCATTAAATAAACGTCCTCCAGAATCAATTCACTATTGGAAACATATTCTAATTTTATATTCATCGGCTGACCGGATTCTATTTCTTCCGAAAGATTTAAAGAAATTCCGATCGGAGAGCGGGACAATTTTATTATTTGTTTCTCTGTTTTGGCAAAAATGGCATTGGATTCTTCCAGTCTATATTCCAAAGTAATTCCTATCTCTTTTTGGTCGTTTTCACTGCCCAAGATGGCTATATGCAACTCCTCTTGTTTTGTTTCACCTGGAAAAATTTCTCCCATTGACCTTCTCTCTTTGGATGTCTGCTCCCTTTCCAACATTAAAGAGCCCTCTGGATAATCAATAATAAGATCAGACAACATCAGGCTTACTTCGTTGTTGTTTGTAATAAAAATACGCCAATTGTTGTTTTCTCCCGAATTTATAATTGAAGGGCCTTCAATTATAATGTCAATTTTTTTAGATGAGACAACATTGCCCCCCAATCCGTAATTTAAAAAATATAAAACTACCCCCATGGACAGCGCCATAAAAAGAAAAGAACCAAACACCCCCCACAAAATAAGTTTTTTTCCTTTTTTTATTCGCGACATCTTATTGAAAGATTGAATTGTCTTTAAACGACTCTCCTCTTCCTTTTCCTCGCCGTTTTTCCAATAGGTACTCACGCCTTCAATCGGAGGAGAAAGGTTGTTTCCGTCTTCTTTTCCTTCAGTCCTGTCCTCAAAATTTTTTCTTCTTTTGTACAGGCGATTTTTCAGTTTTTTTAGATTACCATTTAACATACATCACTTGTTGAATTTATTATATCACTACAACTGACTTTGCTCCAAGGCTTGCTGTATCGCCATAATAGGATTGGAACACTTTTTTTTGTCAATATAACCCAAATGCGCCATTATGTTCAACGCCGTCGAAATTGTAAAATCCTCCAAATCTTTTGCATCCAGTTTATTATTTTCTAAAAAAATAAGAAATCCGCGTACTTCCTCCCAAAGTTCCGTATCAGATTCCTGCCCCTGTATCAAGCGTTCAAGTAAAGAAAAAACTTTTAAAATGCTCCTCTTTTTGCCCCCGTTTGTTTTGATATCGTCCAAATTTTCATACTCCTCCGCGTCCACAAGACGCCAACAATCTCCGGATGTCTCGACAAAAGAAACTCTCACAAAGGAAAAACCGGAAAGATGATATCGCAATTTTGATTTAAGATAACGAACGCCTTGCGCCTTCGCGTCAATACGTCCAAAATCCTTTGTAAAAAAAGAAAAAAGCGTATCGGCCTCGCCCACGTCCCACCTTTTCAAAATAACAGCTTCCGCGCTATAGATATGATAGGACATTGTCGTTTTTTTCTTCCACAAACTTATATCTGCGGATATTCAACCCACTCAAAACATCTTTATGTTTATTGATAAATTTTTGACCATCGACATTCGCATGAACTAAAATCTCCGCCTGTTGTCCTGGTTGTAAGCCAAGATTTTTACGGTGCCCCTGAACGGCGCGAGTAAGCTCCCTAACCATACCTTCTTCTTTTAACTCTTCTGTAATACCTACATCCAAATTGTACGCCTTGCCTTTTTTGATTTCTTTCACGTTTAACTCGTCCTTTATTAATTGTTTCATTTCTTCGTTGAATTCATTCGGTGTCTCAAACAAAGACAAAGGTTGACGGACCTTTATTCCCCCTTTCAGTCTTAATTCCAGACCGGTGGAAACATCTCTCCTGACCTTCTCCATATGTTCCAGCGCCCGAATCTGCTCCGCCGTAGTTTCAACGAAGGCGGGCCAATCTTCCAAGTGAACGCTCTCTTTGCTTCCTCCAACTTCTTGATAAACATACTCTGCGGAAAAAGGAGCAAAAGGGGCAATGAGTTTGCTCAAATCAAACAAAACTCTACCCAAAGTTTTTTGCGCCATCATTTTATCGTTTTCATCCGCGCCCTTAAACCTGCTGCGCGAACGACGCACATACCATTGGGATAAATCATTTACAAACTCTTCAATTTTTCTCGCACTCGTTGTGATATCATAACTCTCCAGTCCTTCCGTTACATCTTTGACTAATAAATTCAACTTGCTCACAATCCACCTATCCAAAACGTTATCTGACGACTGACTACTGATGTCTAAAGACTGATTATTAAACATTTTATAAAAAGCCAATATATTAAAAAGTGTCGTAAATATTCTTCCTGTTTTTTTTAAATCTTTTTCGTCAAATCTTTTAGGGTCGCCCGGCTGATTGATGGTGTACATATACCAACGCAAGACATCGGAGCCGTACTTTTCAATCATTTCCATCGGGTCTACGACGTTCCCTTTGCTTTTGCTCATCTTCTTGCCGTTTTTATCCAAAAGATGACCTAAAGAAATAACATTTTTATAAGGCGCCCCCCTCCCAAGCAAAGTTGCCACCGCGAGAAGCGTATAAAACCAACCTCTAGTTTGGTCCACGGCCTCGCAAATGAAATCAGCCGGATAATCCACCCCCGCAGCAAAAGGCATCGCTCCGGAATCAAACCAACAGTCCATAACTTCTGGAACTCTTTTCATTTTGCCACCACATTCACATTTTAATTTTATCTCATCAATATATGGTCTATGCAAGTCAAAAGGCTTTGAAAAAACTTGTTTTGACGATCCAACTATTGGATACCAAGACTTAAAAGATTCTAATAAATTCATCCCTTGCGTGATGCCATAAAAAATCTGAAGAGGGTCCCCGTGCGAAACGACAATAATATTTTTATTTTTATATTTACTATTTATTTCATCCAAAAAATCTTTTAATCTTTCTTTAATCTGTCGCCCAGTTTCCACTCCATAATCAGCTTTTTCAGCACGTAATTCTTTTGTAGAAAAAATTTTATGAAATTCATCTATGTTCTTACCCTCAAGTTCTCCAGCACCTAATTCCCTCAATCTGTCGTCAACAACAACTTCTATCTCTAGTTTTTTTGAAACAATTTCAGCAGTTTGACAGGTACGCAAAAGAGGAGAACTAAAAATAAAATCTATCTTTTTCTGCTTCAACGATTTGGCAAGTGCTTCCGCCTGTTCCTCTCCCTTTTTTGTCAGAGGATATTTTTGAGAATCAACATTTGAATCAAGTATCCCATTAACATTATGCCCGGCCTCGGCATGCCTTATCAAAAATAGTTTGTTCGGACTGCCCAATTCCTCCCTTATCTCGTCAATGGAACCAACCACCCTCGTCACGCCACATTTTTCACATTCCCAAACAGGAACAGGGGTTCCCCAATATCGTTCTCGGGATATGGCCCAGTCCTTAGCATCTTTAATCCACTCCCCAAACCTTCCTTCCTTAATATGTTTTGGAATCCAATTTATTTCTTTATTATTTTTGACAAGCTCTTTGCGCAGTTGGCTCATCTTAAAATACCACGAATCTTTTGCGTAATAAATTAATGGCGTCTTGCATCTCCAGCAAAAGGGGTAATCGTGTTTATATTTTTCTGTTTTATATAAAATTTTTCTTTCATCTAAATCTTTCACAATTTCCCTTTCAACATCTTTCACAAACTTTCCTTCCCATTGTGGAACAAGTTCATTAAAAGTTCCATCTAAATTGACGGAGTGAATCTTGGGCAATCCAATTTTTTCTCCAAGTTCGTAATCATCAACTCCGTACATTACGGCGGTATGCACCACGCCCGTGCCGTCTTCTGTTGAAACAAAATCAGCAGGATAAACTTTAAAAGCGTTTTTATAATTTTCCGTGTCTTCAGGAATAGCACCGAGAAACGGTGGTTCGTATTCCAGGCCAATTAAATCTTCACCCTTGATTTCTTCCGTAATTTTGTACTCTTCATCAATCACACCCAACCTCCCTTTGGCTAAAATATAAAACTCGTTATTTTTGAGATTTGAGATTTGAGATTTGATTTTGCAGTAAATCACATCGGGATTTACTGCTAGCGCCACATTTCCCGGCAATGTCCAAGGGGTTGTCGTCCATGCCAAAATATATTCGTTATCTCTCCCCTTCAGCTTGAATTTTACATAAACAGAATCTTCTTCCACATTCTTATACCCCTGCGCCACCTCATGAGACGACAAGGCAGTGCCACAGCGAGGACAATTTGGAACAACTTTGTACCCTTTATATAGTAGTCCTCTCTCGTGAACAGTTTTTATAATCCACCAAAGTGACTCAATATAGTCATTCGCATAAGTAACATACGGATCATTCATATCAACCCAAAAGGCAATCCTTTCTGTCATTTTCTCCCATTCCTCTTTATATTCCCAAACACTTTCTTTGCATTTTTTGTTGAACTTTTCTATACCATAATTTTCCACATCTTTTTTCCCCCGTAGATTTAATTTCTTTTCCACTTCAATCTCAACAGGCAAACCATGAGTATCCCAGCCAGCTTTTCTTTGCACTCTAAAACCCCGCATCGTTTTGAAACGAGGTATTAAATCCTTAAAAGCGCGCGCCTCCACATGATGAATGCCCGGCTTGCCATTAGCAGTCGGTGGTCCTTCATAAAAAACAAACTCACCTTTTGAGGCTTCTTTTTTAATTGATTTTTGAAAAATTCTATTTTTCTTCCAAAATTTTAAAATTTTTTGCTCCTGCTCTGAAAAGTTCATTCTCCTATCATAATAAAAAAAGGGCCGTCTTTCAATTCCCCTTATTAATAGCATATCTTATCCGCTTGACACAAGTGATACACTTTTGATACACTTCACAATATGACTACGGTCAAAAAAAGATTGAATATCACTCTTTCCCCGGAAGTTAAATCCGCGGTAAAACGCCTTGCCCAAAGAGATAAAATGGCACAGGCCACCAAAGCCAGCCAATTGCTTCAGATAGCGCTTGAAACAGAAGAAGACCAGATTTGGGATAAAATTGCCGACCAAAGGGACACAAAAGGAACGAAATTTATTCCCCACAAAAAAGCATGGGTTTAAATTTCGTCATAGAATATCACCAAGCGGTAACCAAAAAGGATATTCCCCAACTGCCGCCCGAATGGAAAAGGAAAATCAAACAGGCAATTGAAAATAAGCTTGCCAGCTATCCTGAAATATTCGGCAAGCCCTTGCGACAATCTCTAAGAGGATACAGAAAACTGCGCGTGGGCGATTATCGCGTGATTTTTAGAATTGAAGGAAAAAAAGTAAAAATTTTCGTAATCCGGCATCGTTCCGCAGTTTACCGAACAGTAGAAAACAGAAAATAAAAAGTGGAATTTGGAGAATAAAAAAAGGCCGTCTTTCAACGGACACTATTCATAAATATCGTGGTCCCCGATAGAATGAAAATAAACTTTTTTCCTGTCCCTAGAGAACTCAAAAATAATTCTATATTTATGGTCAATAGAAAAAGACCAAAAATCTTTGAATTTTCCATGAAGTTTATGGGTATTTAATTGGAAGTCAAAAAAATCTTCACGAAAGATCAATTCCTTTTCCACAGCTAGATATTGAACACTCGTGGGTAATTTTTTAAACCCACGTTTAAATTTTGAAGTATAGATAATTTCTATAAAACAAGCTAAATAAGATCTTTCAGGGATCTAAGGACCTTGCCTTTGCCATCTGCAATTTCTCTCTGACTTTCTTTCAATTCTTTCAAAAGTCTATTTTCTTCCCAATTTCTAACAAGAGAACGAAAAAATTCGCTTTTACTGGCAAAATTTCCGGTTTTTACTTCTTTCTCCACTGCTTTAGCCATGCTTTTTGGCAATGATATATTTATTATGCTTCTCATGTTAAAAAATATTAATTGTAATACATATTATTACAGTATCACATTTTTTCGGGAGCATCAATGCCCAACAAATTCAAAACGCTTTCCAAAATTTGTCTAGTCACGGCAACTAAAGAAAGACGCGATTTTTTTATTTCATCTGTTTCCGCGTTGAGAACGGGATTGTTTTCATAAAAATCGGTAAAAGTTTTCGCCAATTCGTACGCGTAAGTAGCTAAGTGATGAACCTGATAATTCTTTGAAATATCCTCAATGATTTCAGGAAACTGAATTAATCTTAAAATAAGATTCCGTTCATGTTTGGAATTTAATATTTTGATATTAGATATTGTTTCGGATTTCGTGCTTCGGATTTCGGATTTTGCCAGGATGCTCTGCATTCTGGCTCCTGCATATTGAATATAATAAACGGGATTCTTTTTTGATTGCTCTTTTGCCAATTCCATATCAAAATCCATGTGCGTATCAGACGAACGAGTCAGCATAAAATATCTGAAGGCGTCCTTGCCAACTTCTTTCAAAACATCATCCACCAAAACAAAATTGCCTTCTCTCTTAGACATCCTCACCGACTTGCCGTCTTTTACAAGGCGAACAAATTGCGTTAAAATAATTTCCAGTTTTTTTTTATATCCAAGGGCTTCAACAAAACCCCTCACTCGAGCCACATCTCCGTGATGATCAGCTCCCCAAACATTTATAACTTTATCAAATTTTCTTTCAATGAATTTATTTTTGTGGTAAGCGCAATCAACGCAAAAATAAGTCGGCTCGCCGTTTTGTTTTATCAAAACCCTGTCCTCGTCATCGCCAAACTCGCTCGCCTTAAACCAAAGGGCGCCGTCTTTTTCGTAAGCCAAATCTTTTTCTTTAAACCAATTTACTATTTCATCAACCTTGCCCTTATCTCTCAACTCTTTTTGCTCAGAAAACCAAACATCAAAATCAATTCCCATTTCTGTAATAGTTTTTTTTATATTCTCAAAAATTATCTTAAGCGCTTTTTGTCCAACTTTTATTGGAGTCCCTCCCAAAATCTTATCAGACAATTCGTCTATATACTCCCCCTTATACTGCCCCTCGTCGTCGCCCAAAACAGAATGCCCTAAAACTTCTATTTGATTTCCTGCGTCATTAACATAATATTCTTTCGTGACTTTATTCCCCGCTTTTTCTAAAACATTCGCCAGCACGTCGCCAAAAACACCCCCCCTGCCATTTCCCAAAGTCAAAGGACCTGTCGGATTAGCTGAAATAAACTCAACTTGAACATTGCCAGAACTAAAGCCAAATCTATTCTGCATGGCAAATCTCAAGCCATATTCAAATCCTTTTTGATTTAAAGAAAAATTCAAAAAAACTCTACTACCCATCTCAATAATTTCAGAATCAAAATATTTTTTTATTTCTTCAGAATTTTTTATTTCTTCCGCCTCTTTTCTAGAGCCCAAATTGACGGCATAAACATTAAACCTATCGTTCCAAACGACATCGCATTTCGTTTGTTCTTTCAGAATTGTCTTCAATGTCTTCATGAAATTATATTATCACAAAAAACCGTCAAAAAAAGCCCCCAAGGAGGCTTTTTGTTTCTTTTTTATTTTTTCTGTCTCTCTCTCAAAAATTCAAAAAATTCTTCTTCTGTTCTAAAAATAGGAGCGGTTTTAAAACCTTTGATAAAAGGGCTCGACTCATCAAGGTTTGGAACATGCACAACCCAAACATTTTTAGTTAAAACATGCGCCTTGCCAATCTCATGAGTCTTGCCTTCGCTAGTCTGAATCGCAGCCGGGTAATAACCAACCACATTTCTAGCCTGTGGCACAAACCAATCCAAACACATGGCAATAATATGGCTGTCTTCTTCATCTGTTCTGTTTTTAGAGTCAAGCGGAACCGTAAAAGGATTTATCAAACAGGGATAATATTTCCTCAATTCTTTTACAAAATCCCCAACTCTTTTTTTTAGTTTTGACGATGATCTGGTTATGTCTATCGCAACATACGTTAATTCAGCTTTTGGGTTAAAAACCAAATTATACAAAAGCTCTGGAGATTCGCCCGAAGGAACAACAAAATGCGGTTTTTTTATTGCCTCAGCCCATTCTTTGGTAAGCTTCACCTCCAAATCCTGCCAGTCACAAATATCTTTCTTGATATAACCCTGATACCTGAATTGTTCCGAGATTCCCAGGCGATTCAAAATAGGCGTGATACCATCAACAAAAGTAATCATCAAATTGGGGTTAAATCGCATCACATTTTCATAGGCATGCGCCAAACGATAAACATTGTTCCACTTGAAGAGCCTATGCGTTTTTATAATTACCGCATCACATTTTTCAAAAAATTCAGCCAGCTTTTCCGCAATCCTGTCAAAGACCCACTTCATTTTGGGTTTCAGATGGTCATCTGGTGCATTTAGCACATTATTTTCGTCTAACGGTATACCAGGCGCATCAAAGAGCATTTTGCCCGGATAAATTATTTTTACTTTTTTACTCCTTACTGTACAAAGAGATAAAAAACAATTCAAATACTCATCGCCATCAACTTCACTTGCTCCGGTAACCCACACCAATTTTTTCGTTTTCTCTACCATTCTATTTTCTCCCCGTGTTCTTGCTCCCATTTTTCAACAATTTCCTTCAAAAATTCTTTTTCAAAAAACTCCAAAAATTCTTCCGGATTCCGGAAAATACTTCTTGTCGCGCGATACGGCAAAAACGGACTGTGGTCTTCCGGAAAAATTACCCAAGCTTCTTTCCCGCGCTGAGAGGCAATAACAGTCTCGTCAACAACACCAGCGGTAAAAACAACTTTTATATAATAAGCCATGCAAATATCAGACTGTGGAATAAACCACTGAACATCCCTGTGCGCTGTCTGATTATTTCTAACCTTAACTTCGGTCTCGTCACTTTTGTCAAGCTCCACCACGCCGGTCTCAATGGTCAACGGGTCAAAAACTACAGCCCACTTGCGTACTTTCTCAATAAATTTCTTGACCTTTTTTAGCTCTTTTACCGTGGCATGGCTAATGGGCATCTGGGCGTAAATTATTGGTCTCCATGGTTCAAAAAGTAGGTAATACAATGTCTTGGATGGTTGCCTTATTGGCATAACAAAGAACTTTTTCTTTTTATCAAAAAGGTAAGTATATTCCCTCGTATTATCTACCTCGTGATTCTGCCATTTCCAAACATCTCCCTCGCTAAACTCCTGCTTTTTCCATTGGTCAGAATTATTCAATCTGCAAAGAATATCCTCAGCGTTATCAATAAAACAAACAAACATATCGGGCTCCAAATCAAGATTGATCAGTTCCCTCAAAAAAATGGAATTAAGTGAAGGTAAGCTAATGTTTCTCCATTCAAAAACAGTATGCAAATTAAGAAAAACTGCATCGTTTTCTTCCATATCCTGTTTCAATGAATCCTTGATGTCTTGCAAAACGCCCGCCTGTATAACTTTCAACAACAAAGGATCCGCATTTAAGATCCTCTCCTTGGGAATCTCCTCTTTTGTCTTGGCCCAAAGCCAGGGAAGCAAAATGTCGCCAATGTTATAAATCTTAATTTTTTTCTTTCCTTGCACGCAATTTTCCTCAAAACGCGGGAAAAACATCTCTTTCCGCCCGCAAAGGGAAATGCCCGTTGTTACAACAAAAACTGCTTTCTCCTTTTTCCGTGTTGTCATTTTTACACATCTCCGTTTTCTTGCTTTCTCTTGTCTTCATAAGGAGTCATTAATTCCACTCCTATCATTTTACGACAAACTTCTAGACTATGACAAAAACCAAGTCTATTTATAACATGGTACATACAATACGTAAAAAGGATAAAATTTAAATCCCCATCCGCTTGCACTTCTTTTTTGTGCATCAAACTGACCACTTTTCGCCAATCTCCAGAACTATTTCTCTCAATATCTATAAAAGGGAAATTAAAATCACAAGACCGTCTGTTTATTTCATCAATAGTTTCTGCTAATTCACCACGAAAATTTTTATAGTTGTTATAAGATGGCTTTACATATTTTTTACAATACTCAAAAAGAATATTCGGTATATATAGATTCGTAACTGTCCGCATTTCCGCCATCAAATTAACAACAGGTGCAAAAACTGGTCTTTTTCCCGGTAATATATACGGCATCTTCTTTTCCTCCTTCTATTTTCAAAAAACTTCAACTTATATCAGAGAATAGCAATTATCCTTGAAAAAATCAATAAAGATAGTAATATAGGAGGCGAAAAGAAAAAATCTTTGACAATGTAATAAAAGAAAGGAAATAAAAATGGAAAAAAGACAAACGCGAGGCGGATGGCAACAGGCCAAGTCATTACTTCCCTCAGGGAAATATTTAATGTCTGGCAATGAAGCCTGCGCGGAAGGGGCGCTTGTGGCAGGATGTAAATTTTTTGCCGGATACCCAATCACTCCGGCTTCTGAAATCGGAGAAACGTTGGCAAAAAGAATACTAGAAGTAGGCGGGGTCTTCAAACAAATGGAGGACGAAATTTCCGCCATCGGAGCAGTTTTGGGAGCTTCTTGGGCTGGAGAAAAAACAATGACGGCAACATCGGGACCAGGATTTTCTCTTATGATAGAAAATATCGGTTTCGCGGATATGACCGAAATGCCCTGTGTAATAATCAACGTCCAGCGCGGGGGGCCAAGCACGGGAATGCCAACCAAGCCATCAAGCAGTGATATTATGATGGCGCGCTACGGATGCCATGGTGGAACACCGCACATCGCGCTTTGTCCTTCTGATGTACAGGAATGTTATGACCTGACAATCAAGGCTTTCAATCTGTCTGAAAAATACCGCTCGCCGGTTATAGTGCTATCGGACGCAAGCCTTGCTCACCTTAGAGAACCACTGAAAATAAAATCAAAGGTGAAAATTTTTGACAGGATATATGAAAAAGGCAAACAGCACTTTGGTCCAACAAAAGATTTTTCAGCGCCAAGTATGCCAACCCCCACGGATGGCGAGTTTTTAATGACTACCGGTTCCGCCCATAATGAATGGGGAGTACGCAATACTTTTGAACCAAAAGGTTATGAGAAATTGATATGGCATCTTGAAAAAAAAATTAGTCTAAGCAAAGAACTTACCGACACAGAAGAATTTATGACAAAAGACGCAAGCCAAATTGTCATCGCCTACGGATTCACCGGCAGGATGGCAAGAGAAGCTGTAGCCAACGCAAGACTTGAAGGCAAAAAGATTGGACTAATAAGACTAAAAATTGTTTGGCCCTTCCCCGAAACAATAATTAAAAAATACGAGGAACAATGCCAAGAGTTTATCGTTCCTGAAATGAACCAAGGGCAACTACATAATGTAGTTAACCAATGTGTTACCGACAAAACAAAAACCGCTGTGACATCACTGGCTCAACCAAATGGCGAACTAATAAATTCAGAACAAATATTTGAATACTTGACCAAAAAAACATGGGGAACTAGGAAATGAGTAAAGAACTAAGACAGAAATACCTAAGAACAAACAAAACAACATTTTGCCTCGGATGCGGATATGAAATTTTTATAAATTGTTTCCTCAGGGCAAATGAAGAACTAGGGATTGAGTTTCAGAAAACAATTTTTGTTTCCGGTATCGGTTGCGCCGCCTGGATTCCCAGCCCTTACTTCAGGGCGGAAACATTGCATACTACGCATGGTCGCCCATTGGCTTTCGCAACTGGAATCAGGCTTGTCCGTCCTAAAAATAGGATAGTGGTAATTAGCGGGGATGGGGACTTGGTCACCATAGGGGGCAACCACCTCATACATAGCGCGAGAAGAAATCTGCCGATGAGCGTTTTTTGCATGAATAATTCCATTTATGCGATGACCGGAGGACAAGCCGGGGCAACCACACCCAAGGGGGCCATCACCTCCACGGATATGGAGGGAAATAAAGAATCTCCCTTTGACTTAATTAAGCTTGTTCTTGCCAGTGGGGCCAATTTCGCCTCAAGATATCCGGTTGCCTTTCCAAGACAAATGGTGGAGGGTATCAAGAAAAATTTAATGGCCGGAGAAAAAAAATTCGCTTTTACCGAAATTGTAAGCGTTTGCCCAACGCAATTTGGGGAAAAAAATAATTTCAAATCACCTGGTCAAATGCTCAAAAAACAAAAAGAGAGTGGTATCATTTCCGGAGAATTTGAGAATTTGGAAGAATATTTGAAACTGGAAAAACTGTATGAGGCCACCCAACTTTGCACTTTTCAGGTAATTGGTTAATTGATAATGATAACATAAATTGTATCGGGGATAGTTTGTTTTGGAAAGCCCAATGAACTCTCTTTGTATTGT
>Ga0180009_10002332_pt1 | contig 22387 bp, 22 predicted proteins | sample OS_PC_MetaG_FD_123537 | JGI IMG/M metagenome (GOLD analysis project Ga0180009, IMG submission 123537) | Groundwater microbial communities from the Aspo Hard Rock Laboratory (HRL) deep subsurface site, Sweden - OS_PC_MetaG | ecosystem: Environmental > Aquatic > Deep subsurface > Groundwater...
ACCGCATGAACAGCAATGATATCCGAGCGCATCATCAAGCCTTGGCGTGAAATTTTAGCAGACATACAATGCTCTCCTTGAGTTGTGCAAGGTACAAAAAACCACCTCTTATAAGGCGGTTTGTAAACAGTTTAGTAATTACAAACTCACCCCAGGAGCGGAGTAAAGAAGCAAAAACCAAACATGTTCACTACCATAAAAATTAGATTACTCGAGATAAAAAGTTTCGTCAAGAAAAAAAGAACCCGCTTGTAGCGAGTGTGTGGCGACTTGCGCCAGCGAGGACTCTCAGAGATCGAGAGTCAGGTGCACGAACGGTTGTTCGGTCACGGGTACGGCTTCCAGGACGATGCCGATATGATCCGGAGTGTTGTAGAAGCCGGCGTAGATGTTGTCCCAGGTGTTGACCGCGCCGATGAGCGTGACCGGCGTCCGGTACTTGCGACCAAATTCCACATTGGGCGTGCCGTTCTTGGCCACAATGGTGACAGGGACTTGGTAGCCTTGATCGACCAGGTTGAGATGGAATTTCATCTCACCATCCTTGGTCTGCACACGCGATAGACTACGGACTGCGTCCTTGGTGTCGGCGATGACATCCCATCTGTCGATGTCGACAACCCAACCTATGTTGTTCAGGACGTCCAGATTGGCTGTCAGGATCTTGATGCCACGGAACTTTTGGTCGAGTCCCACGGCCACCAGACCGCCATTGACCTTGTCGTAGCGGACGCTACCGATTCCGACCACGCCGTTGTCCGGGGTCATGTCCACGATTTGCTTTCCGATCTTGACGAACTGCTTGGTGGTACGGAAACCATACCCCGCGCAGAACAGCTCGGTGACTTGATTGCCGTACTTGTCCCTCAGACCCACGAGTTGATCGGCGACCTTGCTCCAGAGAAAGGTGTCGGCCTGATCCACTCCATCGACGTCGAAGAACATAGCATCCTTTTCGACGATGTTGCTCCAGGTCATGAGAGCCGGAAGGTCCATGCGCGGAATGACGAGCTGCTTCTTGGTGTCGATGTCGAACGACCCATCGACATGTGCGAGAACGACTTCCTTCTTGACCGAGTTGAGGAAGATGGCCGCGATACGGTCAGCGGTGAGGCCAAGCTCTCCGAGCATGAAGCTGATCTTGTCGATGGAGATGGCGATTGTCTTGATGGAAACGATCGAATCTTGCATGTTGCCCCCTGGCCATTAGCCACAGAAGGTGCGTTACCTCGGTTCATAATTGTTCCGAGGGCTGCAGTATATCGAAATGTTTTTATCTGGTCAAGAGTTGGTGTGGTGATTTGATGTAATTAATTCGTGTTTAAAGATTCTTAAATCTTTATCAAAATAAAAAGCCATGTCCGCATTGCCACCCGCTATCACACCTGGTAGCCATATTGGATCATCTTCCCACATATCTTGATAAGGAATTCTGTTTATATCAAACCACTTGGGCAACATTTCTTCTGTTTCTTGTGGTTCACCGGATATTGCGGTTACTACATATATATAACACCTCTGATTCCATTCTGGTTTAGTATCATAATAAAACTCAATTACTCCACGGCACTTCATGTCCAAAATTTTTGAGCCCGTTTCTTCTAAAAATTCTCGTTTACATGCCTGCTCTGGTGATTCTCCTGGCTGAAACTTGCCTCCCGGACCATTCCATTTACCAATACCAAAGCCACGCTTTTTCATGGCAAGCAAGATCGTATTATTTATAATTGGATAACACAGTGTTGTTAGTTTCATATACCAGCTTGACACCCCAACTACGTCTGCTAAAGTTTAAATATTATGAATGAAATAATTAACCTAATTTTAGTTATTATGTACATCCCGTTTATTGTTATTATCCTGATTGTTTTGCTGGCATCGGTCAAGCAAGTTAATCAGTATGAAAGAGGTATTAAATTACGTTTTGGTAAATTTGTGAGGATTGTGGAACCGGGTTGGAGAATCGTTCTTCCTGTAATTGAATCCATGGTAAAAATGGATATTCGTGTTAAAGCAGCAGACGTACCTTATCAAGAAACAATTACACAAGATAATATTTCTTGTAAAATTAATGCAGTTATTTATTACAGAATAGCCGACCCTGCTCGTGCATATTTAGAAGTTGAAAGAGTCATGCTCGCGGTTAGTCAGTTAGCCCAAACAACAATGCGCAATGTTTGTGGTGAACAAACTCTAGATCAATTGCTATCTAGTCGTGAGGAAACAGCTCTTAAGATTAAAGATATAATCGCAAAACACACAGCTGCTTGGGGTGTTGAAGTTGGTAGTGTTGAATTAAAAGATATTAGCTTGCCTGAAGACATGGTGCGTACAATTGCTAAACAGGCAGAGGCTGAACGTGAAAAACGCGCTGTGATAATTAAATCAGAAGGTGAGTTGGCTGCTGCCAATAACTTAAAAGATGCTGCAACGATTTTATCTTCCAGTGTAGGCGCCTTGCACTTGCGTACACTTTCTACTTTGAATGATTTGTCTTCTGATCAATCAAATACAGTGGTGTTTGCCATGCCTCTTGAGATACTGAGGGCATTTGAAAGGTTTGGACAGAAGTAAATAGTTGGTTAAAAAAATTGAGATGAAGAAATTCATCTCTTTTTTTATAAAAAGAAAAGAACGTGTGTACGTTCTTGTAGGAGACTCCTATCACCTGACTTCATAACCCTGAATGTCGAGGTAGCGGAGTAGTTGACTGGGCATCCCGTTCGCTATTGTTTTGAGATGCCACAAGATTTGCCTGAATTCACTTTCGCTGATCCAGCGCAAGGTCCCGGTTGCATGCAACCTCTCTGAGATGTCAACTGCTTTTGGCAACATGTACTCATCAAGGTTGGAGATCTTGATTAGGCCCTTGCGCACTGACGGAACTTCTGCGGAGTTGATTAGTATGTCGACCCAGTCTTTGATCAAGACTTGTGACACACAGTCGGCCTGAACTTCATCGAAGGAGAGAATCAAGACACACGCTTCACGAGCCATGCGCTCTAAATCCACGAGAAGTGTACTAGCAGACACTTGTAAGAGTTGCTTGAAATTGTCTCCAAAGCCACTTATCATGACAGCCTCACGCTGCAACCTGGATCAGTGCGTTTTGCAGGATTATTTCGAGCTGGTCGGGTATGAAAGTGTCTTGATAATGGCGATACGCCCCGAAGATGGTACGTATTTGGACGCTGGTCAGACTGGATAGTTTTTTAACAGCTCCAAAGTAACGATCGAGATCATCTGCATCAATCGGCAGGTAGTCCTCATCCAACATGCTAGGTTTGAGGACATTGTCCGTGTCAACACAGTCCATGATGGCACACACCCAGGCATCAGCCAGCAGATGTGCGGTGTAGTTAACGAAGATGCGACGATAGGCTTGAATGCGCGCCTTATCTGGCCCGGAAAGCAGCATCTCTGTCGCAACCGTTGCAAGCAGTTCTGCGGTTTGTTCGTCCTCAGCATCATTCAACAAGAACCAGACGGTTGTCATTCCCGACAGATTTGTTGAGTTGGATGTTGAGTGCCTCGCTTCAGCCAAACCCAGATGATTGAAATGGGCTTCTGCTTGCGCGAGGACAAACGGCCGTAGTGCTACACTGATGTGACCTATGTTTTCTTCGGAGTAGATGGTTTCGTGAGCAGCGATGACAAACTCGGACAGACGCGGCATGTTTTACCTCTACGGTTGAAATGAGCAATGACGTTGGTTGATATAACAATTATTATAGCAAATGTCAATGATTGACCTAGTAATACATCAGTGAAAATATATACTTATGATAATATCAGTTAGGATAATTCCCAATGCAAAAAAGACAGAAGTTGTGGGGTATGAAGGCAAGACATTAAAAGTCAGAGTCTCAGCACCACCAATTGAAGGAAAGGCGAATAAAGAACTGATTAAACTTATGGCCGATTTATGTGACTGTTCTCCAAGCGAGATAGAGATTATCAAGGGTCAAACGACAAAACTAAAATTACTTGATGTTCCTGTGCTGCCGGAGATCTAAATAAAAACCAATATACTTGATTTAATTTGATTAATACTTAGCAAGCTTATGAATGAAAAAATGTTTCAGCCGGAGCCGAGAAAGGCGCCGAAAACAAAAATCCTTCCCGAACATCTGCAGAAGATGATCTTAGATGAACAGCCAGTAGCTCACGAAGAAGATGTACGGGTTTGGGAACCGCCAGTTAAAGAAGAGCCAAAATTTAAAATGGAAGGACTCCCGAAAAAAGATGCTACTCCGACTCGTGAAGCTGGCGATGATGGAGGTTGGGTCTGGGGCGATGAAGTGGCAGTTGAGGACAGAGAGGCTTGGGAAAAAGATTTGCCCCCGGAATCGGAGATTGGCCATCCGCTACCAAGATTTGAATTAGAGGATGAGGCTGGTGAAATCAAGGAGACTAAGGCTCGCGAGCCGAGGGCTGAGACTTTACGTTCTGCAGATGAAGTGCCGACTTCTGGAGTAAGGGAAACTCTTCGAAGCGACTTTGGCGCAAAAGGAACGGTAAAAACGTCATCAGTAGAGAACACCCAAGAAACGAATGAAGTAAAGACAACATCTGAGGGATTTGTAAAAAAAGACGAGCCAGGTGATGAAATGAGTGTATTAGACATCGACTCCCCCGAATCAACCGATACCGGGACACTCAGGAGTAAACGAGATGCGGGCAAAGATACTTTAAGAGCTGCATAAAAAATAAGACGCTGAGTAAGCGTCTTTTTGATTGATACATAAAATCTTGTCATTAAAAGTCAGCAACCATGACCGATCCTTCATCAGATTGTCCATCTATGACATTGATCGCGACAATTGCATGCGTAAAATGGCTGGCGATGTGGATATTGTATTCTTCCGCATAAACCCTATCAAACTTTTGATGAAATAGATCAACACAGAACACTGTAACCAAACATGATCTTGGAGGATAGGCAAATTTACGATGTAAATACACTTGACCACGATCAAGAATAAATCGAGATTGTTGATTCACGGCTGGCTCGGGACCGCGACCGGACGAGACAATTCCCTGGAGCCCTTGTTCAAGGTTTACCAAAAAATACCTCGCATCAATATCGGGAATATTTTGTTCACAGAAATCAGTTACCATGCGCAACAAAAGCTTATCGCTGAGAATCTTAGGGCCAATGAACGGCGGGATGGTGAGTCGGTGGTGAATAAAGAGTTGAAAGGGCGCTTTCATGAGTGCCTCCTTTGGCGGGATGAATCAAGCTTGGCAAAATAATAAGAGGACGTCAATCGTGCTTCTGGGTTGATTTGTCAGGAACCGGGTCGTATCCGCCTTTGGAAAAAGGATTGCAGCGCATGATGCGCCATATTGTTAATGGGATGCCTTTAATAATCCCAAATCTGGTTATGGCTTGGTAACCATACTCCGAACAAGTTGGGTGATACTTGCAGGTAGGATAGGGCATGTATTTTGCAAGAGGTCCATGATCAAGAGATAGTGTTTTTTGATATATAAAAATTATACTCCGAACAACTCGACGCGGTATCCAGATAAACCAATTAATCAAACCGTTTGGTGGCATGTCTATCACACTTTTTTGTGGGGTTTAACAAAACGAGCTCCATGAGCGATTTTACCTTTGCTTAATTCTTTTTTGGCGCGCGGTGAAAGCTTTAGAGGTCGCTTTAATGTCTTTTCAATCTTACTTAACATGTGAGCTGCATCCTCACGCATAGACACATAAGGAGCTGTTAGTGTTTCGGGTTTTAAGATAAAAATGAATTGATGTCCGTTTGGGAAATCTTTAATCAATTCTTTAACCGCAGCTCTAAAGCGCCTTTTAGCGCGATTGCGCTTAACCGCTCTTTTAAATGTTTTTGTGGAAATTATAAAACCTATCTTGGCAGGTTCCTCTGTTGGCTTGGGATGATCTTTGGAGGGATGAACAACGCGAATGCGCAAAGTTGAATAAACACCATAAATAGACCTGCCCTTGGTAGCCATGGTTGCAAAGTCTTTGGTTTTTTTTAAACGATTCTCAGCGCTTAACATAAGCTTATTATACAAACCACAATCACTTAATAGCAAGAAGATTAATTTTAGTATCGAAAAACGGGCTGTTGCCCGTTTTTATTAACCTTGTTGAGAAACAGATACACGTTTACGACCTTTGGCTCTGCGGGAAGATAAAACCTTACGGCCATTTTTAGTTGCCATTCTGGATCTAAAACCGTGCTTTTTCGCCCTTTTTCTTGTATTAGGCTGATATGTTCTTTTAGGCATAATATTTTTTGCTATTAGCGAAGCTCGCTTGCAATATGAAGCATAAAATATCAGATTACATGATAATTGTCAAAAACCACCCCCTAAAAATATTGTATAATGTAAATATTAATGATATTTAGCTTAATTAAAGCTTTTTTTCACTTTTTATAATCACTAATTTCATATTACATTTGCATGATACGGTCGAACAAAAAACACCCATTTGGGTGTTTTTTGCTTTAATCGCTTGTTTTACCTCACTTCAAAAGTGACGGACACATTGCTGATAACATCCTCAGATCCTTGCTCTATCATTGGTTCTGGCACAGCGGCAGCTGAATCCATGGCCGTTGCCATCATCTCACGAGCATAATAAGGAGCAGGAGATGCTCCGCCAAACTCAGAGAAAGTAACGACTTTAACTATCGTGATATTTAACTCTTTGGCTAGCTCTTGAGCTTTGGCTTTTGCATCAGCAATAGCTTCCTTACGAGCCTCTTGCTCAAATTGAGTTTTATCATCGATGACGAAGCGCATACCACCAATCTGATTCGCACCTAATTCAGATGATTTGGATAAGATTTTTGATACATCTTCCTGCTTTCTAACTTTGACTTCCACGTTTTGATTTATTTGATAGCCATCTTCTTTGCGGTCACCATCCTCCCAACTGTATTTTGGATTTACGTTAAAATTTTGAGTTTGAATATCTTTTGCATCAATACCTAATTCTTTAATTGCAGTAATTATCGAATTCATTTTATTTGTATTTTGAGTTTGAATATCTTCTACGGTCGTTCCCTCGGTGACCACACCCAAAGTAACAATAGTTAAATCAGGTTGTGTCGTAACCTTACCCTGACCATCCACGGTGATGGTATCGCGCATATTACGACCAATATAATTATACTCCTGAATAGTGTTTCGGGTTTTAAAACCAAGAAAAACCACGAGTGCCAAGCTAACAAGTGTAAGCATGGCAACAATTATTTTATTGAATTGCATAAATTTACATTAGAATTATAAATACATTTTAGCACTTTTATTGCCTTAAGAAAACCATGAAAAGTATTTATCAACTCTTTGTCCACAAGTTTGACAGCTAATAGCGCAGCTGTTGATATGTATCACATATTAAGACCTAAACACGATCCTTCCTATGAATCCTAATGAAATCTGGCAGGCCACATTGGGTGAGCTTGAACTCACACTCTCTAAGGCCAATTTCACAACTTGGTTTAAAAATACTTTTATCTCATCACTTGATGAGGGAAAGGTTAGTATTGCCGTGCCAAACACCTTTACCAAAGCGTGGTTGGAGAAAAAATATCACGAATCAATCGTTAGAGCTCTCAGAAACGCAACAAACAACAACGTAAGAGAAGTTACTTATAAGGTTGAAGTACGAAACACAACCCAAATACCAGGATTTTCAAACAATGAAAACATGGAATCTAGTTATCAGGTCAATACACTGGATTCGCCAATGACAACCGAAACCAGGGAAGACGAGTATATTAATAATAAAGATGGTAATGGTTTAAACCCAAGATATTTATTTGATGCTTTTGTTGTAGGAAAAACAAATGAATTAGCGCATGCATCAGCAATGGCTGTTGCTGCAAATCCAGGCCTTACATATAATCCTTTGTTTTTATTTGGTGGGGCTGGTTTAGGAAAAACCCACTTACTCCAAGCAATAGGACACTATGTTTTGGAAAAAAACGCACAAGCAAAGGTCTTATATGTGACTTGTGAAAAATTTACCAATGATTTTATACAGTCGGTTCGTAGTGGAAAAGCGAAGGATTTTAAGGAAACTTACAGAAATTTAGATGTTCTACTTATTGATGATATTCAATTTATTGCAGGCAAAGAAGGCACGATGGAAGAATTTTTTCATACATTTAACGCTCTTCATCAAATTAACAAACAAATTGTAATTACCTCTGATAGACAGGCAAAAGATATACAAGGCTTAGAGTCTAGGTTGGTTTCACGTGTTGAGTGGGGAATGACCGCAGATGTATCAAGTCCTGATTTTGAAACACGTGTAGCTATATTGGAACGCAAATGTAGCCAAAAAAATTACCAGTTAAATATGGAAATTTTACGTTATGTGGCTGGTACAATACAATCCAATGTAAGGGAATTGGAAGGTGCTTTAAATAAGGTAATCGCTTATCATCAATTTAAAAACATTGAACCCACGATGAGCTCGGTACAAAACCTTTTACAAAGCTTTGTTCCAACTGTTCCTAAAAGAACAATAACCCCAAGACGTTTACTGGAAATCGTTGTTGAATATTATGATATTAAGATGGATGAAATAATGGGAAAAAGTCGCGAACAGCGTTTTGCTTTTCCAAGACAGGTGGCGATGTATTTGTTGAGAGAGGAGGCAAAGTGCTCTTTCCCTGCTATTGGTAAACACATTGGGGGTAGAGATCACACAACGGCAATGCATGCATGTCACAAGGTAGATACATTACTGAAAACTGACGATCAATTAAAGCGCGATTTAAACTTAATGAGAGAGAAGGTTTATATGGGTGATCACTCTGGATAACCTGTTAACTGATGTGGATGAAACCTGTGTCTAGTCTTAGCTCGATTGGTTGATAAGTATTTAAACTAAAAAAGAATCCACCTATGGGGTATAGTTACCCATAAACAACTAACATGGTTGTGTGTAAAAAATCATTTAAATAGAGGCAAGAAATACAGTTATGCACCCTATCCACACCGCTTATTACTACTTCTATTTATATAAATTAATATATTAAAATAATAAACAGTAAGGTATGCAATTCTCATGTACTCAAGAGAACCTCATGCAGGGATTATCTGTAGTGAGTCATATAACCGGTAAGAATATAAATTTACCTGTATTAGGTAATGTACTTATTAAGGCTGAGAAGAGTGGAATATTATTGAATACTACAAATTTGGAAATGTCAGTTACTTGTTTGATAAGAGGAAAGGTTGAAGTAGAGGGTGAGTATAGTGTTCCCGCTAAAGTGTTTTCTGATTTTATTTCTTTATTACCATCAGGTAAGGTTGAATTTGAACTAAAGGATGATGGTTTGGAAGTAAAGTCAAATGATCAAGAAACTGTTTTGCGAGGTATGCCGGCAAGTGAGTTTCCTTTATTACCCAAATTAAACAAACAACATACTTTTCAATTAAAGTCGGTGGATGTAAGAAAGGCGATATCAAGAGTTGTCTTTGCGGTTTCATTATCAGAATCAAGACCAGAGCTTTCTGGTGTGGCTTGTTATTTTAATCCGGAAGATGATAAAGGTAAGGTGGCTTTTGTGGCAACGGATTCGTATAGGTTGGCTGAGCAGTTAATTGTTTGTGGTGATCAAAGCAAGTCTGTGAATATAATTGTGCCATCCAAAGCAATGAGTGAGATAATGAGAATAATATCCTCCTATAAGAATGAGATAGAGCCACCAGAAGAGGTTGGGTGGAGTGTGTCTGATAATCAGTTGGTGATTTCTTATGGGGCTGTGGAGTTGACCACCAGATTAATTGAAGCTTCTTTTCCTGATTATAAAAATATTATCCCTACGGAATTTAAGACAAATGCAGTTATTGCACGTAGTGAATTACAAAAAGCGGTTAGATCGGCTAGCTTGTTTACAAAAAAAGAGATAAACGATGTACATGTTTCTTGTGATTCTGAGACTGGTACTTGTATTGTAGAATCTTCTGATGAGGGAACCGGTAAGACAAAGAGTATTATAAAGGTTGAGATTTCGGGTGAGAGTAATAAAGTTGCTTTGAATTTTAAATATTTGGCTGATGGTTTAAATGCCTTTGATCAAGATAAAGTTAAATTGGCTATTATTGGTGCAATGTCGCCAATGATGATTTTACCAACAACTAGTGATGATTCTTATCGATACTTAGTAATGCCGATTAGGCAATAGGTTTAAAGATTGTTTTAGAAAAATCGAGCTTAGCTCGATTTTTTTGTCTTGCAATAATACTTTGAAAATGGTTTACTAGCTACTCGTCAATATAACCACCCTCCAACACCGGAGATCGTCATGACTGAAGACCGAGAATTGACCCGTAAGCTTGTGGATTTGATTTTGTCGGGCAAGGTACCTGAACGTGATATGCGTGAGCAACTAGCGCGTTACTCGGTAAATGATGCTACGAATGAGCGTCTTGTGTACTGGGAAACATGTTTTCCAGGAAAGGGTGAGGATATTTTGGCAATTCTTAGTCCTTTTTATGAGTGGGTGCCTAGGTTGGGTCAACCTATTCCCAATATAGAGCAAGAAGCGCGAATGGCTGTATTTTGGACTGGTGTAACCGACGTAGTTTGTTATGAGGTGAATAGTATTGATGAGGCTTACAAGAGTTTGGATGTTGATCTTTGGACATCATTCAAATCATCGTTAGTTGGTACCATGGGAACCTCTTTGGGGGTGGAGGTTAATGCAGAGATGCGAGGTCTGTTGCGAGGTTCTTTGTGGGACACTTTGGATGGTAAGTTTAAGGGTGAGTTTAGAGATTCTGTTTTTCAAAGCTTAAGATCAGAGCAATGGTTTGTTGCTAGAGAGCTTTGTGGAAATATACTTTGGGCTCAGTTGTGGTCATCGTATTGTGCTGATTTGGGTTTACAGTTGGGTAATTTGTTGTTTTACTCTTGTGGGTTTGTGCTGCAAGGTAAACAAAATGAAGTGAAATATAGCCAAAAACTTTTACGGTTTTGGTTAAAAGGAAACCCTCCATTAGGTATTGATGGAGAACAGCGTTTGGTCTTTTTAGTAGCTAATAAAAAAGACAGCATCTAGTTTAGATGCTGTGCTAATCTTTTATGAAGCGTGATGAGCGCTTCTTTTATTTATGGGTTGATACGTATTTGTATTTTATCGCCATCCGATGAACCACTGTCTTTACGATATACAACCGGATAAATTGTTACATCACCTAGTTCAGGTATTTTATTCCAAGTAATTTGGTTTGTGTATTCATTTGGTGTAATTATTGATCCGATTAAATATGTCGTTCCGTTTTGTGTGTAGCGAAGATCGATTTTTTGTACATCTTCAAGATCGTTGATTTGAACGCTAATTGGAATTGGGAAACTTTGTTGACTAATTTGAGTTCCATCGGCTGGTGATGTGATGTTTGATTTTATTTTTGCTAATTCAGCCATTAAATTGATAGTAATTGTTTGGGTATCTGAGTTGCCAACATCATCTATGGCTTTGATTGTTAAGTCATGATACCCGCGTTTAATTGTATTTGGTATGTTTGTGTTAATTGTTCCAACTGCTCCTAAAGATTGTCCAATTAATATGTCATCCATTTTTACTTCTATGCGAACGATGCGTCGTTGAGCTTGAGCGGAAAGGCTAATGGTTAAATCTCTTGAATATAGGTTAGCGTTTTGTGTTGGAGCAAAGACCGTAAGAGATGGTTTGCTTTCTGGTGTGTGAACATCGTCATATTCAGTTGGAGCTGTGGAGGTTGTGTGCCAATTTTCTTTTTCGATCCATTTTTGTACTGCGAGTTCCCAGTTAGCAAACTGAGGATCATTTTGTGGACTGGATGGCGCTGGACCAAGGGGATCATCTTTGTCTAAATACCAAAGTATATTATGTCCTTCATAAAATTCCTGTTCCTCAATAAATTCTTCGGGAGTATATTCTGTGGCGATTTTGCCACTAACTTTATCAATCTTGATTGTTTTTTTGAATGATTTCCCAGTCAGAACAGATTTTGTTGATTCTATGGATGGTGGTTGTGAGAAAGATTCTTTTTCCATGTTTGTTGTGGCGCGTTTCATGAATGATTGCCAAACAGGCGCTGCGATAACCGATCCATCTGCACCGCGTTTCATTTCATCGCCGTTACTGTTGCCACACCAAACACCTGCTACAAGGTTTGGGGTGTAGCCCATTGTCCAAGCATCATTGTTGTTGTTTGTGGTTCCGGTTTTGGCAGCAACTTGTCTATCTGGAAGTGTTAATGGATTGTTTGTACCAAATACATATGCGCGGGCATTATTGTCTGACAAAATGTTGGTAATTTTTAATGCTGCATCTTCTGGTACTACTTGATTACCATCGGGTTGTTGCCATTCTTCTAATATTTCACCATTAGGATCGGTTACTTTTAAGATGCTGGTGGTTGGAAATTGGATACCTTTGTTTGCAAAAGCGGCATAGGCATTTGCGTGTTCGATTAATTTGACTTCACCACCACCTAACACAAGAGATAATCCAAAACGACTGCGGTCGCTGAGGGTTGTGTAACCCAATTGTTCTGCAAAATCTAAAAAGCGATTTAGTCCAACCAGATACAGCATTTTAACAGCAGGAATATTGAGCGAGCCCTGAAGTGCTGAACGGACAGTTGTTGGGCCACGGTATTTGTTGGAGTAATTTTGTGGAGTATAGGGACCGACTTCGGTTTTAAAGGTTGTTAAGACATCCCACAGTACTGTTTCTGTTGTGTAACCTTTGATAAAACCAGCAGTATAAACCATTGGTTTAAAAGATGAGCCAGGTTGTCGGTCACGTAAGGCAACATTTACTTGACCGTCAATTTTTGGGTCCCAAAAATCTTTAGAACCAACCATGCTTAGGATTTGTCCATTTTTTGGATCAAGAGCAACTAATGATGAGTTGGTGTAACCATATGTATCGCCGTTTTTATCTACACCTTTTACAACTTCTTCCTCGGCAATTTGTTGCATGTCCCAATCAAGAGTTGTGATTACACGTAGTCCACCCTGTTCAACCATTTTTTGCCCATATGTTTCAATGAGTTGAGATTTAACATACATAACATAATGTGGAGCTTTGATATCACTAACTGTTTGCGCTTTAAGTTTTGCCAAAGTGTCTATTTGTTTTGCGGCATCAGCTTCTTCTGTGGTTATATAACCTTGATTGGCCATAGCATCAAGCACTGTGTGTTGTCGCGCAACTAAAAGTTCTCTGTTATCTCCACGTGATCCAGTTCCATAAGGATTGTATGTGTCTGGCGATTGAGGAAGTGAAGCAAGTAATGCGGATTCATCAAGTGTAAGGTCGGATACTGTTTTTCCAAAATAACCTTCGGCTGCAGATTCAATTCCATATAGATTGGATCCGTAAGGAATTTCATTTAAATATAATTGTAGAATATGATCTTTTTCGTATTTACGTTCGATTTGAATAGAAAGTAAGAGTTCTTTAAGTTTGCGAGTTATTGTACGCTCGTTAGTAAGAATTGCATTTTTAACAAGTTGTTGTGTAAGAGTTGATGTACCTTCGACTCTTTGGTTACGTAAAAAACCAATCGTAAACGCACGCAACAAGCCCTTCCAATAAACTCCATGATGTTCATAGAATCCTTTATCTTCGATGGCGATTGTTGCCCATTTAACATAATCGGGAATTTTATCAATAGTAGCCAGTGTTCGTTTTTCATCTCCATGAATTTCGTAAAGCAACACATCTCCAGTACGATCGTAGATTTTTGTTGATTGCGGTATTTCACGAGCGAGCAATGTGTTGGGATTTGGTAAGTCGCGACTAATCCAAGCCATGAGGATGGTAAAGGCGAGTACTCCGGCCAATCCCAATAAAAGTCCACTGACCATTAGGAAGGTGAAGATTGTTTTGATTTTAGAACCTCTGTGTTTTTTTGAACTTTTACGCAAAGACTCGTTATATGGTGAGGGTGTTTTTAGTTCCGGGATTGGCATACTAGTGCATGGCTTAAAATTGAATTAAAATTAAGTGATTTTTGTTAATTTGATTCCTTGAAAAAAGGGTTGACGTAATCTTGAAGTGCGTTTTACGGCTCGGTAAGATATTCATCATCTTATCATGTTATTGCCTGATTTGATAAGAGATTCATTTGTTGTTATTTCGCTTATTTTAGTGAAAAATTGGGGGTTTACCCTTGACAAAAAGGCAAATATGTGGTATAAATATTGGTCTCAAGATGAGAAACCGTACATTTAGGAGCTTGCAAGATTGGCTTAACCAAGCCAAAAAATGCAGAAATTAATCAATAATTAGTTAATTTAAGCAAAATAATAGCTTCTAAAATCGGATTTTTCACATGAGATCAATTAATATGATGTTTTTAAGCCAAACTTATAAGATAAACAACTTTACTCGTAGAGTCCTGATCGTATTAGTGGGTATTTTAACCATTACTTCGGTTAAGGTTCAGTCTGCTCAAGCTTTTAGCTTGTTACCACAGGCTCCTACATTTTCAACGGCAACACAGATGATTTATGACGTGGTTGCGGAAAATGGCTTTACAGTACCTAAAGATAATATTGAAGAATTAAAACAAGCTAGTGAATCAAATGATTTACAGGTTAAATATACACGTTATGTGGATATGACCGCTTATACATCTTCTGTTGAAGAGTGTGACAGCACTCCGTTTATTACAGCGGATGGTACTCACACCGAGTGGGGTATAGTCGCTGCTAACTTTTTACCTTTTGGTACCAAGATTCGTATACCTGAATATTTTGGTGACCAAGTGTTTGTTGTTCATGACCGTATGAATCAACGTTACTATTATCGTGTTGATGTATGGATGCAAACCAAAACTGAGGCATTTCAGTTCGGAAAAAGAAAATTAAAAATTGAAGTTTTAGAATCATAAAAAATTTTAGTATTATTAGAAACTGCCCAAAAGGGCAGTTTTTGGTTGGTATTATAATAAAAGTCCGTTTGTTAAACGGACTCGTTGATTAGAGTGGTCTAAATATATACCACATTATACTGACGCTTATTAACAAAATACAAAATATGGATATTCCGATGGCAAATTGGTGAAAACATTTTTTTGATTCAGCTTCGGCGTTGGAAATCATTTCTTGAACGATAAGATCACTGTTACTATTGGGGTTTGAATGTGGAGGTCGATCGGAGTGAGTAAGTTTTTGGACGGTGACTTTAAGTTGATGTAATTTAACTTTGTGATCGTGTGAGTTTGAATTATCCATGGATTAATAACTTTTTAGGATTGAGAAGATAAGAAAAAGGGTTAGGCTAAAAAGAATTGTTACAGCTTCGGCTACTGCATATTCGCAAGGAAAAGGATCTTGCATTTTTGTTAATAGGTCTTGTAAAGGATCGGAGTTGTTGGTGTTGTTGTCTGACATGAGCTAACCTCCTAACAAACTTCACAACCTTAATGATAAATGCAATTTTTGTCCATCTCATAAAACAAAAAATCTCTAAATAATTAGAGATTTTTTGGAGGCGTGGGCGGGAATCGAACCCGCGAATACAGGTTTTGCAGACCCGTGCCTTACCACTTGGCTACCACGCCAATAAATTGTTTACGAATGAGATGTTAGCAAGATAATAAAAAAACGTCCAGAATGGACGCGATTTAGCGGCGCATTACCTTAAAGAGCTGTTCAGCTAATTTGATAGAATATTTGTTTACAATCAAATCGTCAAAATCAGTAAACTCAGACATTACCTTTGTAAAGATTATTCCATTATCAGAACCAAGTTGCTCACATAGCTTGCGGAAGGCAATGAGTTCTTTGCGACTCCATGTCATGGCACCGCCTTGTTCTGAGTACCGTCTCAAACTTTTAAATGTTTCGCGAATATCAGTAAAGGTGGTTATTGTGATAATTCCAAAGTGTTGTTCCAAATGTTGTTTGTACAGATTAAATATTTCTTGGGCTCTTGGAGAAAGAACTGTGCAAAGAGGTAAGTTTGCGAGGGTTAGATCTTGTAAATTGTTGGGATCTAAGGGTGGGTTGTCTTGGGCGATGGTTCGTGCCAAGTTTGTTCTTAATTGTTCCTCTTGAGATATGGCTTCCCAGTTCGATTGTCTGTTTGTTTCGGGTAGATCTTGTTGGAATTTACGGACTAGCTCTAGAGCTTGTTTGAGTGTAACCATGGATACCTCGTGTAATGTGCGTTTTCCATATCTAAGCAGAAAATTTAAAAAAGTCAATGCATTGATTTATTTGTTGTTGGTCATATGGTTTGATATTTGTGGTTTTTAGGGTATGCTTAGGCAAAACCCGCAATGCATAAAGCTTTGAGGTTTGATAATTATGTTGATATTTGGTCATAGAGGAATGCCGAGCAGGCAGGTACAAGAAAATACTTTGCTTTCATTTATGAGTGCTGTTCAAACTGGAGCTGATGGTATTGAATTTGATTTGCGTGTATCAAAAGATGGTGAGTTGGTTGTCGGGCATGATAAAGATTTGTCACGTATAGCTGGCATGCCTCATGCAATGAATAGTTTGACTGTGAAAGAATTAAAGGCCTTGACCTTAAGAGGAGCGGGTCAGATTTTGACTTTAAATGAAGTAACAGAGTCTGTCCCCTTTCCGGTTCAGTTGGATATGGAAATTAAGGATGGCATGGCGGTTCCGTTATTAATCACAAAATTAAAAACCAGTTCACAATTAAGAGAGAGGACAATTTTATCTTCATTTAATTTGGATGTTTTAGAAAATTTTAAAACTGAGATTCCAGACGTAAGAAGATTAATTCTTTTGCATACTTGGTCTGCCTTGCGTGGATCTAAAGAGTTGTGGCAAAAAGTTTTAGCCGTTGATCCTTGGGCTGTTGGTGCGCGCAGAGGTTCGTTAACAAAAAAGAGAATGGAATGGTTACGTAAAAATAATGTTTTAGTTGCCGCTTATGACAAAACTAACTCAAATATGGCAACAAAAAGAATAGTAAATAAAGGAGTTGATATTGCGATTACATATAGACCGGCTGTTGCTCGTAGATTGCTTGCGACAATTGTTAAATAAAAACTGCTGGAGGTTGATAGGGCACAAGCCCTTTTTTTGTCGGCTACGGGGTTGACAATTGGTTAATTTTGTATTTATCTAGTGTAACAACCGTTGGAGGTGGACGATGCTAAGGACCGAAGCAGAACGTGCTCAGGATGAATTGTTGATGATTTCTGCGAACTTGCAGATCGCGAGGCTTTTTCCAAAGGGGCATTCTCTTCGTGAATCATCCTTGGGGTTGATCGCCGGGGCATTGCAATACGTGCCGATTCGATACAGGGATAAGGATTGGGTGCAGGCCCATGATTACCTGGAGAAAAACTATCCGGGCTGGTTGAAGGGATTCTGCTGTGAGCAGCATCAAGCCGCGCGTTGTTGCTCTGTGCCTGATTGGTCTCAGTTTGTTACGGTTCTTTGTTCTGCGTAACCCTTTGCTTTTTGCCGAGGGTTTTTTGTTTTTATGATTGACGTGGAATCGAGTAAATTGAGGTTCAAATAATTGGACTTGAGTAGTAATTTAAGGTACTTTGGTTACATTATGACTCAGAAAAAAGCTTTAGTTATTGATGCAAACGCGTTGATTCATCGCGCGTGGCATGCGTTGCCACCCATGACCGCTCCGGATGGTAAGGTTGTTAATGCGGTTTATGGATTTACATCAATTTTAATAAAAATTTTAGCTCAAGAGAGGCCTGATGTTTTGGCTGTTTGTTGGGATACTGTAGCACCGACATTTAGACATGAAGCCATGGAAAGTTATAAGGCTCAGCGTGAAAAACAACCGGATGCTTTTTATGATCAGTTTGATGATGTTAAGGAAGTTGTAGAGGTTTTGGGTGGAACTAATTTGGAATTGGATGGTTATGAGGCTGATGATCTTTTAGGCACTTTGGCCGTAAGATTAGAAAAAGATGGTTATCGAGTTTTGCTTTTAACAGGTGATAAGGATGCTTGGCAATTGATAACAGAAAATGTTTCGGTTGTGGCTTTTAAAAAAGGTGTGAGCGAGACGATTATTTATACACCGGAGAGTTTGGTTGAGATGACGGGTTTACGGCCTGATCAAGTGGTGGATTTTAAAGCTGTGCGCGGTGATGCATCAGATAACATTCCTGGTATTAAAGGTATTGGTGAAAAGACGATGACTGAGTTGTTGCAAAAGTTTGATCATTTAAAGGGAGTTTTTAAGGCGGCTAAAGATGATAGTAGTGATATTAAACCTGGGGTTAGAAAAAAGCTTATAGAGGGTGAGCAAGTGGCCTTGGAGACTTTACCGATTGTAAAGATTGTTACTGACGTTCCAATTAAATTTAAAACAATTGATTTATTACGCAGACCGGTAAAACAAGAAGATGTGGTTGAACTTTTTGCGAAGTTTGGATTTAAGAGTCTTATAGCTCGGCTTTTTGGAAAACAAGAAGATAAGGAAGACAGTCGCGCGTCCTCTGTGACGCGTCCTGTGTCAAAAAAAATTGGTGATCTTAATCACGAAGTGATTAAAAGTGTCGAGGATTTTGAGAAGTTTTTTGATATTGTTAAAAATGAGGGAAAATTATATATCTATTTGCCAGAGGTTTTGCAAGAAAGTTTGTTTGAGGATTTGCCATCGGTAATTTTTGGAAGCGAAAATATAACGGCGACCATTACAAAAACAGTTTTAGATAAAAAAGAGTCAAAGAAAATTTTGATCTCTGTGATGGATGATGAAGATATTAAAAAAATTGGTCATGGTCTTAAAGAAGTTTGGCATTGGGCTGATGCGCTGGGTTTTGATCTTAAGGGAATGGATTTTGATACAGAATTAGCGGCCTATCTTTTAGCAGCTGGTGAGCGTGGTCATGACTTAAAAAGTGTTGCGGCCATGAAGTTGCAAAAAGTTTTGGATGATAATAAACAGGGCATGGCGATTGATGTTATTCGTGAGTTGGATAAGATTTTGCGCATTGAATTGGAAGAACAAAAATTGACATCGATTATGGAGAGATTTGAAATGCCTTTGATTAGTATTTTAGGAAGAATGGAAGAGGAGGGAATCATGGTTGATGTACAGTATTTTAAAAAATTAGAACAAGAGTTGCGCAAAGAAAAAACAAGTTTGGAAAAGAAGATGCATAAATTGGCAGGCGAAGAGTTTAATCCCCTATCACCAAAACAATTAGGGCATATTTTGTTTGATGTATTAGAAATATCTAGTAAAGGATTAAAAAGGGGTAAGACCGGAATTTCAACGGCTGCGGCTGAGTTGGAAAAGATGCATGGTTTGCATCCAATTATAGAGATGATTGAAGATTATCGTGAATTATCAAAGTTATTATCAACTTATGTGGAAGCAATACCCGAATTGGTTGATGGAGATAATAGGGTTCATACAACTTTTAATCAGGCTGTGACCGCTACGGGTAGATTGTCGTCTTCTGATCCGAACATGCAGAATATTCCGATTAGGACAGAATTGGGTAGAAGAGTAAGAAAAGGTTTTATTGCAAAAAAAGGCTATGTACTTTTGGCGTGTGATTATTCGCAGATTGAATTAAGAATTGCTGCTGCATTGGCCAAGGATAAAGTAATGTTGGAAGCATTTGAAAATGGTGAAGATATTCATACTGCTACGGCTGCTAAAATTTGGGATTTGGATTTGAAGGATGTAACCAAGGATCAAAGACGAGTTGCTAAAGCAATTAATTTTGGTTTGTTGTTTGGTCAGGGGCCACAAGGTTTGTCTAGAACGGCAGATATTTCATATGCAGAAGCAAAAGATTTTATTGATAGATATTTTGTAGCTTTTTCCGGAATTCGTGAGTACATGGATTTATCAAAAGCATTGGCAAGAAGCCAGGGTTATATTGAAACATTGTTTGGGCGCAAAAGACCATTGCCGGAAATAGATTCTCCGTTGCACATGGTGCGCGCGCAGGCAGAGAGAATGGCGATTAATATGCCGATTCAAGGAACCGAAGCTGATTTAATTAAATTGGCAATGATTGATGTGGCGCGTGAATTACCAAAAGCTTCTAAAGATTCGAGAATGTTATTACAAGTTCACGATGAGTTGGTTTTGGAAGTGCCGGAGAAAGATGTAAAAAAAGTTGCCAAAGTTGTGGTGGAGACGATGCAAAATGTTGAGAAGATTGGTTGTCCGATTGTGGTGGATGCAAAGTATGGGAAAAATTGGGAAGAGATGGAAACTGTTTGAACCTTGATCCACTTGATTAAATGATTAACTTGATTATTTGATTAAACTTATTGTAGGGATAAACCCTCTGTTTTTCCGTGCTAAATAATTACACAGAAAGACGCTTGAGTGCGTCTTTTATGTCGGAATCAAGATTATCAAGGCGAATAAAAATTATATAAAGAATATTAAAACTATAAATTTAAATTTATATATTAAATAGATTAATTTAATTATTAAAATAATCAAGTTAATTGTGAGTGAGAATCCTGTTTAATCAAGGTTCAGACAAATGGGAAATCCTCGTGTGTTGCACGAGGATTAATAGGTGGGGTTTGTGAGGAGGTGATTACGATAGTGACTTGTTGTGGGCGAGAAGGATCATTTCGGATGCCCACGGTGCCCTTGGATTGAGTTTTCTTTCACCCAAGGCACTATGCACGAAATCGCGGTAGTACTTGGGTTGGTGCAGATTGTGATCTGTCCATACAAACGCCTCCAAGGCGTCAAACCCTTCCAGTGCCGCATCCAGAACACAGAATCGAATTTTCTTGAGATCTTCGCCTGCATGCTCTGTAGGGGCCTCGTAGGAAAGCTTGGTCGCCTCGCTGATTTTGCGGAGCATAGACTGTACAGCTTGTGACCGGCGGTTGTTTTGTTGCCGGACTAAAGCTAGCTCGTCGTTTGCGGTTTTGAGGCTTTCTCGCAAGGTAGCCTCGAAGTTTTTCGCACCCGAGAGTTCCTGCTCTTTCTTTTTGAGCTCATCTTTGAGGCGAAGTACCTCGGCTTTGTACTCGCTGAGTTCAGCGGTTACTTTTTGGTGCTCCTTTTTGATCTCTTCCTGTTCTCTCTCGATATCTTGTTTCCAGATAGTGGTTTCGGATTTGCGCTTTATTTCCTTGCGTATGGCTATGAAAATCATGCTAATGTGAGCAAGGGTTGCGGTGCCGGCAATCCAGACTAGTGGATGAGTCAGCGGTGAATCACTGGAGTGTGCGGTGTAGTAAGCACCGACCAAGCAGGTCCCGATCAAGAGGTTGAGGACGAGAATTAGTGTAAGTTGAGTGTTGTTGAAAAGTGCTTTGAACATTTTCCTTCCCTTTCGTAGACACATCCCCAAGGGAGATCGTATCTTAGAAACCAACGTTATAGCGACAACGGGATTATTCCCTTTGCGTGCGACCATATGCCGCAAACAAAATGATGTCCTATCAACGCCGGGTGAAGGTTTTAGAAAAATAGTTCACTGTTTTTCTAGAATCTTGATCCGAAAATTAATGACTTAATATAGCATAAAAATTGGATTCTGTCAATCGCCTGAACCTTAATTTGTAGGATTCGGGGATTAATTAGATTATTAATATCTATATCTTAGGAAGTAAATAAGCAATCGTGATAATCAATTAATTAAATGAATCATGGTTTAAGACAATAAAAAAATCGATGTAAATCGATTATTGAGTTTGCGGCCAGTTTAGTTGGCATAACCAGCGGATGATTTTCATTGACGGGCGAACGAAGATCGGATTTAAAAATCCAAGATGATAACGACTATATGTTCGTTCACAAAAGCGAAGTGCAATATCGTGTAAATCGGGTTCAGCTCGAAGAATTGTGATGTTAGCGGCCATAATGGAACAGCCGGGGATGCAACGGAGAAGAAGAATACCGGGGCTGTGTAAGTGCGCAAAGCTTGTTCGTTTGTCGAGCAGCGGCCAGAGGCTGATTGTAAGGTTGGGTGCAAAAAGTCGAGCCCAGAGCGGCAGAAGAAACGGAAGTGTTCTGGTAATGATTGCTTGCGCAATCAAGATGACCTGAAGGCTTGCATAGCCGCGTACTCTCTCGATCTTTTGGAATAAGTCCTCTGCCTGTTTTTGCGTCAGAAGTCCGGCGTTATATTCTCGTCGGACTTGTTGATGATAGAACTTGAGTCCGGTAGTATCTTCTGCGGTTTTTGTAATTTTGCTTAACACAATGTTTTCCTTTACTTAAAAAGTTGACATGGTTAATGGTAAAGATTAGCAAATAAATGAAAAATTGTCAATAATATAACCTTGATATAAGCTAGAGGCATGTTAATTGTTTGTACCGGACCCGATTCGTTTAGAGCTCGGCAAAAGTATGCTGAAATGATTTTGGGTTATAAAATAAAATACGATAAAACCGGATCTTCAATTGAAAAGATTGTTACATCTGCCGATGTTTTTAAT
>Ga0180009_10002333_pt1 | contig 22379 bp, 23 predicted proteins | sample OS_PC_MetaG_FD_123537 | JGI IMG/M metagenome (GOLD analysis project Ga0180009, IMG submission 123537) | Groundwater microbial communities from the Aspo Hard Rock Laboratory (HRL) deep subsurface site, Sweden - OS_PC_MetaG | ecosystem: Environmental > Aquatic > Deep subsurface > Groundwater...
AGAAATACAATTTCTAACGGGGTAAACATAGAGATTACCAAAGAAGCCGCACCCAAGGTTTCCATAGGCATGGTCCTGCCGGAGGAGCTGCCGGAATTCAGCACGGTCTTTTTCCGCGATTTAAGGCTGAGCGGTTATTTTGATCCGCAGATTTTAAAGAGAGAAGCTGTAGAGGTTTGGCAGGGAATTTACGTTATCGCGGAAAAGGTATCACCGAGCATAGTTGAAGTAAAAGTATTCTCATCCGGAAAAGAATTGACCCGCATCAAAGCAGTGTCTTCCAATGAAAGAACGCTTGCCCATAAGGTTTCCGACGAAGTTATCCGGCTGTTGACCGGTCAGCCGTCTATTGTCTTCACCCGGATTGTCGCTTCCCGAAAATCCGGAAAAGCGAGAGAGCTTGTTTTGATGGATTACGATGGCGGCCGGGTCTTTCCGTTAACCAGGGATAAATCGCTTAACCGGTACCCGCGCCTGTCTCCGGACGGAAGGTCGGTTCTCTATACCTCCCACGTTAACTACTGGCCGGTTGTGTACCGTCAGGAGATAGTTTCCGGTACCCGGAAAAAGGTAGTTTCGTACCCGGGTTTAAACAGCGCCGCCAGTTTCAGCCCGACCGGAGACCGTATCGCGCTTTCTTTAAGCAAGGACGGCAACCCGGAGATTTATCTTCTTAATCTGAAAAGCGAAGAGCTTACCCGGCTTACCAAAGAAGACGGCGCTGATACTTCGCCGATCTTCTTTCCGGATGGGAAGAGTTTAACTTTTGTTTCCGACCGCACCGGCAGTCCCCAGGTTTATCGCCTGGACCTGGCTACCGGACGAAGTAAGCGTCTTACGTTTGAGGGGTCGTATAATACCTCGCCGGCTGTCTCTCCGGACGAACGATTTCTGGTTTATACCAGCCGGATTGGCGGACAGTTTGAAATCAGGATTATATTTTTGGAGACCGGCCAGGATTTTGTTCTGGAGGCCGGACCTAACAATAAAGAGGACCCGGTTTTCGCCCCGGATAGCCGGCACCTGGTTTTTACCCATACCCGCAATTATGAAAGCAATCTGAAGATGCTTGACATTTTCACCGGAGACCTATATAATATTACGTTGGACGGCGGTTACGGTACGCCGGACTGGAGATAGACGTCATTCCCGCGTGTAGTAAGCAGGAATCCAAGCACAATTGAATTGAGAGGGAGGATATATGGCAAAAAGAGTTATTTTGGGAATAAGCATGTTGGTGTTGTTCTTTTTTGCGGCCGGATGTGCCGGTCGGTTGGGAACAAAAAAAGAGCTGCCGGCAAAATCGGTCAATACGGAAGGTCTGGCAACCAAGGAACAGCAGGCGGCGGCGCTTCAAGGCAAACCGATTCCGGCCACCAAATTGCAGGGTGTGGCTCGCGAACCGGCCACGATGGAGGAGAAGCGGGTTTTTGAAACGATTCACTTTGATTTTGACCAGAGCGACATAAGACCCGACGCCCGGATAGTCCTGGAAAAGATCGCCGTCTATCTGAAGAATAATCGAAAAGTCAAGGTTTCTTTTGAAGGCCACTGTGATGAACGGGGCACCTCGGAATACAACATGGCTCTTGGCGAGCGCCGCAGTCTTTCCGCCCGCCGTTACATAGTTGCCCTGGGAATTGCCCCGGAAAGATTGGGGACGGTCAGCTACGGTGCGGAAAAGCCGCTTGATTCCGGCCATAACGAGACAGCCTGGGCGAAGAACCGGCGCTGTGAGTTTAAGATTGTCGAATAAAATTATTTGTAGTTGCCAAGCTTGCTTGGCGTCGTTGTAGTACGACAGATTCAAATGAAAAAATTATTTCTATTCGGATTACTCGGTTTGGCCGTATCAATTTCCGGCTGCGTGGCGATGCAGGATGACGTAGCCACTTTGCAGGAGCGGGTCGTAACGACGGAAACAAAATTGGGTTTCATGGAGAAAGACAGCCAGCGGTTAATGAGTACTTTTGAAGGTGACTGGAATCCCAAGGTGGCTGGTTTAAGTGAAGACATACTCAGATTACGGGAGCGTATCTCCAGCGCCGAAGGTTCCGTGAGTACCTTGAGTGAGCAGATTCGCCAGGAGACGGAAAAGTCGGAAAAATTCCGTTTGGCTACTTCCCAGGAATTGCTTGATTTTCAGAAAGGGGTTTCCAACCGGCTGGACCAGATACAGCGTGACCTTGAATTGATGAAAAAGACGCAGGCGGAAACTCTTGGTTTTTTGGAAGTCGCCAGGAAGCAGATGGATAAGATTTACGGAGAAAGCGCGGTCATTTCCGACCGGATTGACCAGGTTGACACCGGTTTGGTAATTGCCCGGGAAGAAACGACCAAGAAACTTTCCATAATTGTGGAGGAAATTTCCAAAGAGAACGAGTCTTTGCGAGAGCGGATTGCAGCATTGGAAAAGAAGATTTCGCCATCAAAACCGGTCAAGAAGACGACGAATAAAAAAACCGATTGAAAATCTGCCATCTCATCACCCGCCTGATTATCGGCGGCGCTCAGGAGAATACCCTCTTTACCTGTTACGGATTGAATGAACGCGGCCACCGGGTCACTCTTTTGACCGGACCGCCGCTGGGACCGGAGGGAAGTCTTCTGGAAGAGGCGCGGAACCGCGGTCTGGAAATCCGGCTTATTCCCGCTTTAAGGCGACGAATTGACCCGTTGCGCGACCTGATTTCATTCTGCGCCATTTATCGTTATCTCCGCCGTGAAAAGCCGGATGTTCTGCATACTCACAGCGCTAAAGCCGGCATCCTGGGCCGGCTGGCGGCCGGGCTCATGCGGCGGCGGCCCCGGGTAATTCACACCATCCACGGCCTGCCTTTTCATCCTTACCAAAACCGGATTCTTAATTTTATTTACATTGCGGCGGAAAAAATGACCGCGCTTTTTACCGACCGGTACATCTCCGTTGCCGATAATCTTATCGTTAAAAGTCTGGCGGCCGGTATCGGTAAAAAAGAACGTTACGACACGATTTACAGCGGTTTTGCGGTGGAAGAGTTTGCGGCGGCAAGCCGGAGGAAATCAGAGGTCAGGTATAGATACGGTTTTCGGGATGACGAAATAATCATCGGTAAGGTTGCCCGCCTTTTTCACCTGAAAGGTCACGAATTTCTGCTGCCGGCTTTTGCGGCGGTTAAAAAGGAATTTCCTCAGAGTCGGCTTTTTCTGGTCGGCGACGGCATCCTGAAACCGGAACTGGAAGAGTTGGCTGAAAATCTGGGCGTCAGGGAAGCGATTACCTTTGCCGGTCTGCTGTCGCCCCGGGAGATACCGGAGGCGATATCGGCGATGGACCTGCTGGTCCATGTTTCTCTGCGCGAAGGCCTGCCGAAAGCGGTCGCGCAGGCGTTAGCCGGCGGAGTTCCGGTGGTTGCCTTTGACGTCGACGGCACCCGGGAGGTGGTCATTGACGGTGTCACCGGGTTTCTGGTTCCGCCGCAGGATTCGGAAAAGTTGGTCGCCGCAATCATTTCCGCTTTGCATAATTCAGAGAAGAGCCAGGCGATGGCCCGGGCGGGCCAGCAATTTGTGCTTAATAATTTTGCGGTTAACTTGATGGTTTCCAGGATTGAAGCGGTTTATGAAAAGGTCCTCGACGATTAATGTAGGGGAGGGGCTACGTCCCCTCCCGAAAAAGGGTCGCCGGGAAATTCAGGCCTTCCTGGAATATTTGAAGGCCGAGCGTAATGCGTCTCCTAATACCATTCGCGCTTATCATCAGGACCTGGATGATTTTTGCGGATTTCTGGCCGGCCGGACGTTGAGAAAAACAGACCTTGGAATATTAAGAGTTTATCTGGGCAGCCTTTTTCAGCGGAACTTGAGCCGGGCCACCATCATTCGCCGGGTAGCCGCCTTACGCGTTTTTTTCCGGTTTTTGAGCCGCGAGAAATCCGTGCCGATAAATCCGACGTTTGCCCTGCGTTCGCCGAAGAGCGAACGCAATCTCCCGGCTTTTCTGGAAATCAGCCAGACCCTGTCTCTGCTTGATGAAACCCTTAAAAAAGGAGTCAGTCGGTTTCCGCTCCGGGACCGGGCGATGCTGGAACTGCTTTATTCCGCCGGTCTTCGGGTTTCGGAAATGGTAAGTCTTAACCTGACCGAGATCGATTTTGTGGCCGGTTTGGCGCGCGTGCGGGGCAAGGGGAGGAAAGAGCGGCTGGTTCCGGTCGGCGGAACAGCCCTGGCGGCTCTTAACGAATATCTATCTTCAAATGAACGGACGACCGACGCTCCTTTTCTTTTCGGCAATCGTTTCGGCGGCCGGTTGACCAGCCGGAGCGTGGAGCGCATCCTGAAGAAGTATGCGGCGGCCTGCGGTCTCTCCGGCCGGATTACCCCGCATACTTTGCGGCACTCTTTCGCAACCCATCTGCTGGAAGCCGGCGCAGACCTGCGCGCCATTCAGGAGATTCTGGGTCACCAGAACATTACCACCACCCAGGTTTACACCCACCTGTCCACCAAACACCTCAAAGAAGCGTATAAGAATTTCTTTCCGCGCTCTGTATGATCCGGTAGAGAAGGGTGGCGGTTTTTTCCGAGGCTTCGTTTACGATCCGGTAATCGTATCCGGCCAGAATTTTAAGTTCTTTTTTTGCTTCAGACAACCGTTTTTTCACGTCTGAATCATTTTCGCCGGTTTCCTTCTGGCGGTGGCGGATGCGTTTTTCCAGTTCTTTCCGGGAAGGCGGGAGGAGGGCGACCAGAACGGTCTGCTTTGGGTACTGCGCCTTGATTTGGGCTGCACCCTGGGTGTCGAGCGCAAGCACAATCGGCTGATGTTTCTTGAGCGACGCTTCAAGTCTCGCGCGGGGCGTGCCGTAATGGAATCCATAGACCGATGCCCATTCGGCCAGTCCGTTGGATTTGATTAAGTTCTGGAATTCTGGTTTGGTGCGGAAGTAATAGTCCCGTCCGTTTTTTTCACCCCGGCGGGCCGGGCGGGTGGTGCAGGTGGTAAAGCGGGGGATTTTATATGTTTGGGCAAGAATTTTCAGGATAGTTGTTTTGCCGGTCCCGGAAGCCGCGGAGACCACAAAGATCATTTTTTCTTTGGAGTCTCTGGAGTAATTGTAGAGCCGTAAGTCTTAAGATTGTGAATATGCCTCGGTGAGAGATGGCCGAAACTGTTACCGCTCCTTAAGATCTCTCTCCAGGTTTCAATCGCCGTATCTATCTGGCCGTTCTTTTCGTAGGCGTGTGCCAGCACGTTGGGAAGATAATCCGGTCCGGGAAATTTGCACGCTAATTCCAGATATTTGACCGCTTCCGCATAGTTCTTGACTTTATGATAAAACGTCCAGCCGAGTTCAAAATAGAGGTCGTATCTTTCCGGGTTGTAGGTGATGCCTTCTTTCAAAAAGTCAACGCCGGCCTGAATCCAGGCTTCTTTTTCATTGGGGTCCTTGGCCATTACCGAAATATTGTAAGACAGGTGCCAGCCGCCAACCGCCCAGGGCGTGATGAATTTGGGCTGAAGAAAAGTGACGGAGCGAAGGATGGGGAGCATCTTGTGAGATTGTCCGGAATGGAAAAGTTCCTCTACCTGGAGCCAGAGCAGGTCCGCGGCCAGGCCCTTGAATCCGCCCAGGGCCAGACTTCCGGCAATCTGTCCCGGCATCAGCAACAGCCTCTGTTCAAACCCCATCTGTTTACGCTGCAGGTCAATCTTATCCTGGAGCGGGGAGAGGAGCAGGAAGAGCAGAACGAGGGCGGCGACGGATGCGTTCCGGTAAGTTCTTTTGGTCATGGTGAATTTGAAATTAGCGACCCTGAAAGGGTCGCGCTACGCTACACTTCGCGGTATCGGAAGAAGTAGAGGCAGATAATAAGGGCGATTGCCGCGTAGATTATTCCGTAGCCGAAGGTCTTCAAAAGGTAACTGATTGGCACTGTGCCTCCGACCACTACCTGGTCCCGGATCGCGAAATTTTCAAAGTTGGGAATGATTTTGTAGAAGAACCTGGCGACCACGTGCATTACCGGATTTTTCATCCGCTCGGCCATGGAAAGTCCGTAACCAGTGAGGTGTCCGACCAGAAAGAGAAATAAGACAAAGATGAGAGTGAATGCGGTGGAAGCGAAAGCGGCTACCGCCAGGGTTATGGCGACAATAACTAACATTTCGGCCCAAATCAGGAAAAGCGCCGAAAAGAGACTAATTTCAAAGGAACGCTGTTTGAGCAGGATGAGCCCGATGAAGACCACGGACATCATGATTATGCTCAGGGTTATGACCATCGCCATACCCAGAAATTTTCCCAGGATAAAATCGGACCGTTTAAGGGGTTTGGAAAAAAGAGTGGAGATAGTATTGGTTTCAAATTCGCTGCGCAAAGCGGTCATTGAGGCAAAGATGGCCAGCAGCATGCCGAAAAATTCAATGCCGGACAGGGAAACGTCTTTGATCATCTTTAACTGCTCGGCCGGCGTCAGGAACGAAAAAAGTTGGCTGCTGCCCAGGAGCAGAAGCGCAAAGACCAGTATTATCTGGTAACTGCGCAGCCGCAGCGATTCCTGGAATGTATTTTTCGCGATTACGATTGCTTTGACCATTCGATCACCTTAATGAATAAGTCCTCAATGTCTTCTGCTTTCCACTGAGTCATCAGTTCGGGGATGGTTCCCAGGGTTAGCAGTTTTCCCTGGTGCAGAATTCCGACGCGATTGCTTATCTTTTCTATTTCCGAGAGATAATGGCTGGAAAGAAGGATTGTTTTACCGGCCGCCTGCATGTCCAGAAGCAGGTTTCTGGTTTCCCGGCTGCCGATTGGGTCAAGGCCGGTGGTCGGTTCGTCCAGAATTAGGAATTTAGGGTCGTTGAGCATGGCAACCGCGAGACCGATTCGTTCCAGCATACCTTTGGAGAAGTGCTTCAGGGAAAGGTGTTGTTGGTCGTACAAGCCAACCAGTTTGAGCAGTTTTTCTTTTCTTTCTTTGATAATTTCTTTTGTCATTCCGAATATCCGGCCGTAAAAAGTCAGGATTTCCGGTCCGGTAAGATAGCGGTAATAGTAAGGATTTTCCGGAAGATAGCCGATGTCGTTTTTAACCTCAATGTTCTGGTAGTCCCGGCCCAGGATTTCAATCTGACCGCTGGTGGGAAAAAGCAGGCCGAGGACCAGTTTCAGGGCGGTCGTCTTCCCGCTGCCGTTGGGACCTAACAAGCCGAATATTTCACCTTCTTTAATTTCCAGGGAAAGATTGTCCAGGGCCACTACGTTCTTGTTCCGACCCAGATGGAATATTTTGGTCAGTCCTTCAATACGCAACGCCGCGGCTTTTTCGTTTGTTTCCATAGTCCTATAATTTTATCAGAAATATTTCTTAAAGTCAAATCAACAAAACTACAATTTAATGTAGTTGCCCGGCTTGCCGGGCTCTGTTAACGGCGCCAAGCAAGCTTGGCAACTACAGTACCGAGCGACGAGCAATCTCGGCAATTACGCTGACGACAGAAAACGCAGCGCTTTCTGTCCGATATCCCTGCGGAAATAGGCCCCGGCAAAATGGATTTTGCTGACGCCGAGGTAGGCGTTTGCGATCGCCTGGGCCAGGTTTTCGCCGAATCCGGTGATATTGAGAACCCGCCCGCCGTTGGTCAGCGCTTTTCGGCCTTCTTTTATTGTTCCGGCGTGAAAGACCAGCACGTTCTTGAGTTTGGATGCTGTTTTTAGCCCGCTTATCTCCCGGCCCTTTCGGCAAGGTCCCGGGTAGCCGGCTGAAGCCAGAACCACGCAGCAGGAACCACCTTCCCGAAAAGCCGGTTTTGGTCGTAAAAGATTCCCTTGGGCCGTTGTCAGCAGTAATTGGAAAAGGTCGTCTTTTAGAAGCGGGATAATGGCCTGGGTTTCCGGGTCTCCGAACCGGGCGTTAAACTCCAGAACCTGCGGCCCCTCTTTAGTCAGAATGATTCCAGCGTATAAGATGCCTTGATAAGTAATGCCTTCTTCGGCTAACCCGACAATGGTCTTTGCCACCACATCCCGGATGACTTGCTGTCTGACTGAAGGCAGCAGAAAGGGATTGGGGGCTACTGCGCCCATACCGCCGGTGTTTGGTCCGAGATCATGCTCGCCTATTTTTTTATGGTCCTGCGCCGGGGGAAAACAGTGGTATTTTTTACCGTCGGTAATCGCCAGAAGCGAAACTTCCTCGCCGTTCAGTTTTTCTTCAATGAGCGCTTTTTTACCGGCGGATTTAAAAATTTTATGCGAAAATATTTGTTTCAGCGCTTCTTCTTTTTCCGGTTGGGTATCGCAGATAAAAACACCTTTTCCGGCGGCCAGACCGTCCACCTTGATTACCGCCGGTTTTCCGCCCCATTTTTTCAGGATAGATTTGCCTTCCGAAATAGAGGCGGCTATCCGGAACCCCGCGGTAGGTATTCGGTGGCGGACCATGAATTCTTTGGCAAAAATCTTGGATGTTTCCAGTCTGGCCGCGGCCTGGTTTGGCCCGAAGATGGGGAGGCCTGTTTTTTGGAAGAGATTTACGACACCCATGGCCAGGGGCGTTTCCGGTCCGACGACGGTTAAATCAATCCGTTCCTGGTTGGCAAAGGAGAGGAGCGAATGGATTTCGTCGGCTTTAATGGGAATGTTTTTGGCAATTTTAGCAGTTCCGGCATTGCCCGGCGCGACATAGAGACGGCGCACTTCTGGGGACTGTGCAATTTTCCAGGCCAACGCATGTTCCCGGCCGCCGGAACCGATAATCAGGCATTTCATAATTAATTAGCGTTCAAAATTAGAGTATACCGGTATCATATAGCTTTTCGGATGAGGATAATAAACAAGGTGGCTACGGTATTGTTGACCATGTGCAGGATAATTGAGGGCCAGAGGGAACCGGTTTTTTCGTAAAGATAAGATAGAACCATCGCCAGAAAAAAGATGGGTAGAAATGCCACCAGTGATTGGTGCAGCGCCGCAAAGAGCAGGCTGGAATAGACCATGGAACGCCTGGGACCGAAACTGTTGCGCAGCGTTCCAAAAAGAAACCCCCGGAAAATTATCTCTTCCAGCAGCGGCGCAACCAGACCGACGATAATCAGGAACAACAGCGAAATGGGCATAGAGGTTAATCCCATTAGCAGATTATAAATTTCCTGTTCCGGTAAAAGGGTTTTCCGAAAAAGGCCGAGCAATGCTCCGACCAGCGCCAGAACCGGCAGGATAGAGAGGTATGCCCAGAGGCCGCCGCTTAAATATTCCCGGCGCCAGGTGTTCAGGCCTAATTGCCAGATACCGACGTAGCGTCTCCAGAGAAGGTAGATAATGGCAAAGGTCAGGCTTATTAGTATGATGAGGGTCTGAAGGAGCGCTTTTAAGGCCTGAACGTTAAAGGAGAGCGGGGCGTGTGTTTTCGGAAGCGCCAGATTGAAACCAAGCAGCAAAAGATTGGCGCAAACGAAGGCAAATAATCCTACCGGAAAAATAAGGTTGAGGTTCCAGGCGACCGGCACCGCGCCGAGCGGAAGAGATTTAGCTTCGTGTCGCAGAAAACGGCGCAGGTTGAGAACCAACGCATAAACGGCGCCGACCAGCAGGAAAATGGAAATCAACCCGATTAAGGAGGCCCAAAGATTTCCCTGGGTGAACGCGTTCTGCAGTTCTGTTTGAAGGTGGTTTTGTTCCATCGCTACATCCCGACGATTCGGGTTTCGTCGTCCAGAAATATGCCCTTAAGATTCATCTGGAGCGCATCGGGGTTGGGGCTAACGGCTAAGGCCGATTCCCGGGTAACCTTTTTTTCTTGAATTAATTTAATCAGCGCGTCATTGAACGTCTGCATACCGAGGTTTTTTTCCGCTCTCATTCCGGCCGGAATTTTCAGGATTTGATTGTCCTGAATCAATTTGATGATGGTGGGGGTGGAAAGCATGATTTCTACGGCCGGCAGCAGGCCGTTTTGGTCTGCCCGAGGCAGGAGCTTTTGACAAATAGTAGCTTTGACGTGGTAGGCCAGTTGTTTTCTAACCTGTTCGTGTGATTGGCTGGGGAAGAAATCCATGATGCGGGTGAAGATACTTACGGTGTCCAGAGCGTGAACCGTGGAAAGGACAAGGTGACCGGTTTCCGAAGCGGAGAGCGCCGCTTCAAATGTTTCCGGGTCTCTCATTTCTCCGATGACGATGATGTCCGGGTCCTCGCGCATTACGTATTTCAGGGCGTTATGGAAGGAGGCGGTGTCGATGCCCACCTCGCGCTGGTTGACGATCGATTTTTTGTCCGCATAGATGTATTCTACCGGGTCTTCTACGGTCATAATGTGAACCTGCTGGTTCTGGTTGATGTATTCCACCATGGCCGCAATGGTGGTCGATTTTCCGGAACTGGTCGGTCCGGCAACCAGCACCAGGCCGCTGTCAAACCGGCTGATTTCAGTCAGGACCGGCGGCAGGCCCAACTCCTCAAACTCCGGTATTTTGGTTCGGACTAAGCGCATTGCGATGCCGATTTCTCCGCGCTGAAAATAGACATTAATACGGAACCGGCCCAGGTCTGGAAATGTGTGTCCGAAATCCAGTTCTTTATTGGCTGCCAACTTTTCTTGTTGCTCCGGGAGCGATATTTCGTCCAGAAAATTTTTTAGGTCCGACGGCGTAATCAACGGCAGTTCGGTAAAAATTAGGACATTATTGATTCTTAAGACGGGCGGTCGGCCAACCTTCAGGTGCAAGTCAGTAGCGTTTTTTTCCACGCACAATCGTACGATTTCAGTCAAGTTTGCCATATTTAATCCTTCGTATTTATGTAGCGGCAAAGCGGTAGCTTTGCATCTTTCGTCATTTGGTAATGAAGTAGTCTAAGCCCGTATTATTTTTTAATACCTGACCGGCGCTTTCCGCTTTCTTTTTGTCTTTGAAATTTCCGATGCGAACGTGGTACCGGTAACTGACGGAACCGTCAAGTATCCGGGCGATGTATGCTTCATAACCTTTGGAACTCAAGTCCTCGGTTACTCTTTCCGCCCGGTTTAAATCCACGAAAGAACCGATTTGAATAGTATAGGGACCCAATTCCCGGTTCAGAAACCGGGTTGCTTTTTCGGCTTCGCCACTGAACGGATAACGCCGCCGCAAGCGGTTCATGATATCCAGGCTTTCTTGAGTCTTATTTTTCCGGGACAGTACTTCGGCCAGACCGAGCAAAGCGGCCGGCTGATACTGGCTGTTTGGAAACTCTCTGGAAAACTGACGGAAAATCTTTTCGCTTTCGGTAAGAGCGCCGTCTTTGCTTTTCAGGTGTGCCAGCGCCAGCAGGCTTCGTTCTTTTTTCGGACCGGAAAGAAGGGCTTGCCAGATATTTTCTGCTTTTCGCGTCTCTCCTGCTTCCTGGTAGCAGAATCCAAGAAGATAATTTTCAGTCGGATTCAGGGTTTTGTCCGCGCCGTAATTTTGAATTGCTTCCCGGTACGATCCCTTCAAGACCAGTTCTTCAATACCTTCGGCACACCAGGAAACAGATTTTAACAATAAGATGAGGAGGGTTGTTCCCAGAACAGTCTTTAGCGGGGACCGTTTCATTGAAAATCACAGTAGGGGTCGCATTTATGCGACCCGCGGGCTCGATGAATCGAGCCCCTACATTTATTCGTTGGGAGGTTCCGGCTTTTCCAGCACTTCCCGGAACGCTTCGCTGACCGGATCGGTTTTTCGAAAATTAAGCCTGTTCCGGTCTGTCTGGTGAGCCCGTTCCGACAACTCCACTAACAGCCGGTAAATATTGGTTTCCCGGGGAATTTTGTCCAAAACCTTAAGCGCTTCGTATTCTGTCATTTTCACAACTCCCGTCGTGGATTTAAGTTAGGCAAAGCTTTGCTTTGCAGCTACAAACCAAATTATTGCTCTTGTAGCCGCAGAGCGTTAGCTCTGCTAAACCTTGAAATTCCTATGCGATTAAATTATACATTATAATCTTTATCGTTTAAAAAAGCAAACCGGCCGCTGCTGATGTCCTGTTTTGCCTGCTGGTAGGTAAAGATGGTTCCGATGTCAAGCCAGTACCCGGTGTGCCGGTAAGCAAAGAACGGCTCTTTATTTTTAATCAGCAACGGGAAAAAGTCTCGTTCCAGGGAATAATCCTTCCCTCTTGGAATTTGGGCGATTATTTTCGGTTCAAAGAGATAGATTCCGGCGTTAATCCAGGCTTTTTTGATTAAATCCTTTGGTTTTTCGCGGAACTCCTGCACCCGGTTATCGTCGGAAGTAACGAGGAGTCCGTAGCGCTGCGGGTCAGGAACGCAGACCGTTGCGACGGTAACGGTCGCGTGGTTTTTGCGGTGAAAGTCGGCCATGGCCGAAAGGTTCAGGTCGGTAAGCACGTCGCCGTTAAAGATAAAGGTTGTTTCCGTCAGAAGGGGTGAAGCGAGAGCAACCGCGCCGCCGGTGCCCAATGGTTTATCCTCAATTACGACCTCCACGTTCATTTCCGACGGTTTCAGTCGGGCCAGTGCGTCTTGGAATTTCTGACTGCGATAACCCAAACCCAGCGCTACTTCTTTGACGTTATGGTTTTCCAGTAGTTTCAACTGGTACCAGAGAAACGGTTTTCCGGCCAGAGGCAGGAGCGGTTTCGGAATCAGGTTGGTCAGGGGACGCATCCTGGTTCCTAAACCTCCCAGCAGAATATAGGCTTTCATGCATTACATTTTAACGCAAACCGCTATTTGGGGCAACAGCAGGATGTCGTGAATTTCTCTCTTTTGTGGTATATTAATAGAAATTGATTCGTAAATAAAAAATAGGAGGAAATTCGGATGAACAATAAAGGGACGTTGGGCGTGATTATCGGAAATCGGGGCTGCTTTCCGGGTTCGCTGGCCGAAAAAGGCCGGCAGGAAATTGCGGTCGCTTTAAAGAAGCAGGGAATTGAGGCCGTCATTATTGCCAAAGAAGAAGCTAAATATGGAGCGATCGAAAATCTGGCCGAAGCCAGAAAGAACGCGGCGCTCTTCCGGGAAAACCGAGATAAGATCGACGGTATTCTGGTCTCGCTTCCCAATTTCGGAGATGAGCGGGCAATCGCCGATACCATCAGGATGTCGGAATTAAACGTGCCGGTTTTGGTCCAGGCCTATCCGGATGATCTGAAAAAGATGGCCGTAGAATATCGCCGAGATAGTTTTTGCGGAAAACTTTCAACCTGTAATGTGCTGCGTCAGTACGGCATTCCGTACTCGCTCACCCGGACGCATACCAGCGCCCCTGATTCCAGGGAATTCAAGGAAGACCTTGACTGGTTTCTGGCGGTTTGCCGGGTAGTAAAAGGGTTGAAGGGCGCCAGAATCGGCGCGATCGGCGCCCGGACGACGCCGTTTAAGACCGTCCGTTACAGCGAAAAACTGCTGGAGGCAAGCGGTATTTCCGTGGAGACGCTTGACCTTTCCGAAATTTTAACGGCCGTCAATAAATTAAAAGACAACGACCCGCAGGTTCAGTCCAAATTGAAGATTCTTTCCGGTTACTGTGTTACCCGGGACATATCGGCGAAATCGCTCTTGAAGATGGCAAAGATGGGTACGGCGCTTGACCGGTGGGTTAAAGAGAACGAGATTGACGCCTGCACCATCCAGTGCTGGTCGGCTCTGCAGGATGCGCTTCAAATCTTTCCCTGCGCGCTGATGAGCATTATGAGCGAAGCGCTCCTTCCGGCCGCCTGCGAGGTGGACGTGATGGGTGCGGTGGCGATGTACGCCCTGCAGCTTGCTTCGGGAAAGCCGGCCGGACTTTTTGACTGGAATAATAACTACGGCGGCGACCCGGACAAACTGGTCCTGTTCCACTGCAGCAACGCACCCAAGAGCATGCTGGGCCCGGTTTGCATGGGTTACAATAAGATTGCGGCGCGGATGGGAGCCGGTCCGGAAAACAGTTACGGCACCTGCAGCGGAAAGATAAAGAGCGGCCCGATGACTTATGTTCGGTTTTCCAGCGATGATACCTCCGCCGAGATTATCGGCTGTATCGGCGAAGGCGTCATTACCAATGACCCGTTGGACACCTTCGGCGGAGTAGGCGTGGCCCGGATAGAGAAACTTCAGGAACTGCTGAGGTTCCTCTGCCAGAACGGGTTTGAGCACCACGTGGCCATCAGCCAGTCAAAGTCTGCCGGCATTCTCTTTGAAGCGCTGGACAACTATGTTGGTTGGGATGTCTATCTTCACCAGAGATAAAATGCTTCCCGATTGTCCAGAGCATTGGATGGGGCGCCTGTGCAATAACATCGGAAAGACTTGTTGACCTTTTAATACAGTGTGGTGTAAAATGTAACCAGTTTTAAATAAGATATTCTTTGAAAATTAATCTACGGGTTCAGAAATAGGATACTATTTCTGAAGGACTTTAGTTGGTCGGGCCGCCAACTGATTGAGAAAATCAGTCGGGCGGCTTTTTTATTGTCGTTGCTATATCTTATTATTTCAGTCCTAAAAAACAGGAGGTAAGTATGCCGGGATATATAATGGCATTCAATGCGGCAAAAGACTTGCCAGCCCTTATTCTGGTGGGCGGTTTTGTACTCCTCATTATCTATGGTGCAATTTATACCAGAAAAGAAGAAAGGAAAGACAGGGAAAGACAGGGAAAAACAGGATAGAGAGCAAAACAGAGACAAGGAAAACAAACAAGGCAAAATATGAATTTCTTAAATTTTACCGACCTTTCCGGGGTTGCCCGGGAGAGCATTAATTCCGTTCTCATTATGGGCGGCGCTGTTCTGCTCTCCTTTTTATGCCGGTTCATCTGGTCAAGGGCGCTCATCCCCATTGCGTCTAAAACAAGAACCAATCTGGACCGGATTATTCTGGAAGCAACTGCTGTGCCGTTATCAGTTTTAATACTGACTGCCGGATTCAGTTTTTCGGTCAACCGGATTTTATTTTTGGAAGAGTTGGAAAAGTCTGCGGGGATGGCCCTGTTGGCCGGCATAGCGTATACGTTGTTAGTCATAAATATTGCTTTTCTTGTGGTCAAAATATTCCGGGCGATTTCAGAATGGTATCTGGAGGATGTTGCCCACAGAACGCAGACTACTTTTGATGAAGAATTTATTCCGCTTTTAAGCAGAGTGATCAGCATTATAATCTTTTTTATCGCCGCAACAATCATACTGTCACATTTTAAGGTTAATATCAGCGGTTTCCTGGCAACCGCGGGTATTGCCTCGCTGGCAATTGCCCTGGCGGCCCAGGAAACGCTTTCTAATACGATATCCGGTTTTATGCTCGTCCTTGATAAACCTTTTCACGTGGGCGATTGGATTCAGTTAGATTCGGGTGAAGCGGGTTTCGTCCAGGAAATTGGTCTGCGAACCACCAAGATTCTTACCTTTGATAATACCGTAATGATTATTCCTAATGCCATGATTGCCAAGAGCAAAGTAGTTAATCGTAATTATCCCGACACTAAAGTTAAAACCCGCCAGAAGATTGGAGTGGCATACGGGTCAGATCTGGTCAGGGTTAAAAAGATACTATTGGAAATTTGTCAGGCGCATCCGGATGTAATGAAAGACCCGCCTCCCCTGGTTTTCTTTACCGAATTTGGGGAGTTTTCCCTTAACCTGCTTTTGATTTACTGGGTTGCCGATTTAAAGGAACAATTCGGAATTAGCGATCAGGTTAATATGGAAATAAAAAGAAGGTTTGAAGAAGAGAACATAGAAATCCCTTTTCCGCAACGCGATATTCACATGAGAAAATAATATGGTGAGAATTGCAGGAGTGCTCGGGAAAAGAAACAAAAATGTCGCACAAAGTATGTTTAAAGCATTGGCACGGCCAAGGCGCGGCGCTTACCGGGTACATTTACTGGAAGGGAGTAATTACTCCCTGGGTGTACTTGGGCTTAGAGGCACTCAAGCGCACGCCTTGAACGTTGATTCAATCAAAAGTATTTGGGATGGTTTACACGAACCAGCGCTGGAATCATGCATTAACAAGAACAGTGAAAATCTGATTCAGTTCAGTCCCCTTGCCCTTGCCGCGGTTAAGAGTAGCGGAGAATTCATCCTTTTCCGTGATATGTTGGGAATTACACCACTTTATTATGTCCGGGAAGCAAATGAAATATTCTTTGCTTCCGAAGTGAAGACATTGATCGGAATCAGTCCTGAGGTCAAAGAATTTCCGCCTGGTTATCTTTATTCTTCCGCAAAGGGATGGTGGACGCCGCCGAAAAAATTTCACCCGGTGCTTAATATTAAATCAGCTGACATTGCGGAAAAATTAAGACACATTATAGAAGAGGCTATAGTTTCAAGAAAACCATCCGGGAAATGCGGTGCCTGGCTTTCCGGGGGTCTTGATTCCAGCGCAATTGCAGGACTTCTTTCCAGGCATGTCAAAAACCTACATACGTTTTCTATTGGATTACCGAATTCTCCGGATCTTTTCTTTGCGCACCGCGCGGCAAAATACTTGAACACGATTCACCACGAGCGAATTGTAACTTTTAAGGATTTACTTGCAATTTTGCCGGAGGTAATTTGTCGGTTGGAATCTTTTGATGCGCCTCTGGTACGCTCAACATTAACAAATTATCTTTTGGCGCATTTTTCGGCGGAATATGTTAAGGAAGTGTTTTCCGGTGAAGGCGGTGATGAATTATTCGCCGGTTATTCTTATCTCAAGCAGCTTTCCAGAAACGCCTTGGCGGTAGAAATAGGTTTTTTGCCTTTCAAACTTCATAACACTGCCCTCCAGCGAATCGATCGGTCAGCGGCTTCAGCGGGAATTACAGTCCATCTGCCGTTTCTTGATTTCAACGTTTTTCAATATGCAACAAGAATTCCTTTGAAGTTTAAGTTATATCGAAAACAGGGGGAGACAGCGGTTGAGAAATGGATTTTGCGAAAAGCCCTGAAGGGAATTTTACCCGAAGAAATTCTGTCCCGGCCAAAAGCTAAATTCTGGGAGGGTACTGGTCTGGGTAATTTATTCCTGCAATATGCAGAAAAAATAATAAACGATGAAGAATTTGCCAGAGAAAGAAACTTGCCCGATAATACAAAACTCAGGTCAAAAGAGGAATTGCTCTATTACCGTATCTTCCGCCAAAGATTCGGTGGTGTGGATTTATCCTTCGTAGGAAGGACGGGTGATATCGGGGAGACTAATACACTAATTCATATTCAAAATTAGAGCATACCGGTTCGAATTCAATCAGAGAGCAAGGCACCCAAGGATGAGGCCAGGAGGCGTACAACGACGTACGCCGACGCAGCCGAAGACGCAGGTAACGATGCTATCTGATTGAAGGCGAATTGGTATAAGAAATGAAAATTTTGGGAGCGACCATCGGGAATTGCGTTCACACCGCCGGAATTTTGAATTTTCTCCATTATGCGGAGGGTTTTGGACATAAGACCGTCTTTTTGGGAATGTGTCTCACGCCCGAAAACCTGGTTGCCAAAATTAAGGCGGAGAAACCGGCTGCGGTTGCGTTGAGTTACCGGCTGACACCCGAAGTGGCAAAGCGCATTTTCCAGGAATTGGAGCAATCCCTGAAGAAAAATAAAAATGCAGTGAGAGGCGTGAAATTCCTTTTCGGTGGAACCGAAAGCGTTTGTGGCGTTGCCAGAACGTTCAAATTCTTTGGTTTTGTGATTTCCGGCAACCGGGATATGAAGGAAATAAAAGAGTTTCTCGCGGGCAAAAACGCCGGAAAGACAAAGCAGGCAACATATCCTCAAGACCTGGCAAGCAGAATAAATCATTCGTATCCCTATCCCCTGATCAGGCATCATTTTGGACTACCTTCTCTTTCCGCAACGGTGGCGGGGGCCAGGAAAATTGCCGAAGCTCAGGTCCTGGATATTCTTTCAATCGGCCCGGACCAAAACGCCCAGGAGTACTTTTTCAACCCAGGGAAAATGAATCCCGACCGAGACGGGGCAGGCGGTGTGTCCGTCAGAAAAGAAGCAGATTTGAAAAAGATTTACCAGGCTTCCCGCTGCGGCAATTACCCGCTGGTAAGATGTTATGCGGGTACCAACAACCTGAAGAAATGGGCAAAGATGCTGTCCGAAACAATCAACAATGCCTGGGGTGCTATTCCTATCTTCTGGTACAGCGTTCTGGACGGCCGGTCCAAACGGCCGCTGGAAAAGGCGATCCGGGAAAATCAGGAAACGATAAGGTGGCACGCAGACCAGGGAATACCCGTAGAGATAAACGATTCACACCAGTGGGGATTGAGACAGGCGCACGACAGTCTGGAGGCGGCGACTGCATTTCTCGCTGCAATCAACGCTAAAAAACTTGGCGTAAAGAATTACGTTTTTCAATATATGTTTAATACCCCGCCGGGCATAAGTCCCGCAATGGACCTGGCCAAGATGCTTGCGAAGAAGGAAATGGTAGAGAGTCTGGTCGGCCGGAACTTTACCGTTTTTACCCTGGTACGCGCTGGTATCGCAAGTTTCGTTTCCGACCCGGACCTTGCCAAGGGCCAATTGGCTTCTTCTATCCTGCTGTCGCTTGCCCTAAAACCGCATATTGTTCATGTGGTGGGGTTCAGCGAAGGCGACCACGCGGCTTCCGCAGAAGAAATTATTGAGAGTTGCAAAATTGCCCACGGTGTGATAAAAAATTCATTGGTTGATTGGCCGGAAATGGTAAAAAACAAAAAAGTTCAGGAGAGAAAAAAGGAGGTACGGCGGGAGGCGTCTCTGATCCTGTCGGCCATTGAAGACCTCGGCGCTAAATTGAAAAAGAAGGACCCCTTGACCAATTCGGAAGTATTGAGTTTGACTGTGCAAACAGGCATTTTGGACGCTCCGCATTTGAAGGGCAGCAAATTTGCGAAGGGTTTCATAGAAACTGCTATTGTTAATGGAAAATGTTGTGTTGTTGACCCGAAGACCAAACGGGTTATTTCTGAAAAGGCCAGGATTCGTGAATTGGGCCGGTGGTCAGAAAGGTCGCCATGGAAGATTTTGAAGAAAAAGAAGGAAAAGAAATCTTAAACAAAATACGGGAAAAGGGTAAAGATATCTCGTTCTGCGTATTGGGCGCCGGTAACGGCGGGATGGCCATGGCGGCTCACCTCGCAGTTATGGGTTATAAAGTAAATCTATACAACCGCACGCCAGGTCGATTAAGCGGGATAAAGTGGCACGGAGGAATCAAGATTGACGGCGAAGTGAATGGTTTCGGGAAGATTGAAGTTATAACTTCTGATATCGGAGAAGCCGTTGATGGGGTGGATATACTGATGCTGGTTGTTCCTGCGACGGCGCACGCTTTTTTTGCGGAATCCTGTGCTCCCTATCTTCATGACGGGCAAATTATTGTTTTGAATCCGGGCAGGACCGGAGGCGTCCTGGAATTCAAGAAAATTCTCCGTAATCGGAGAATAACCAAAAAAATCTTTCTCGCTGAAACCCAGACATTCCTCTATGCTTCCAGAACCATCGGCCCTGCGGCCAGCCATATTTTCCGGATAAAAGAAAACGTTCCGCTGGCAACGCTGCCGGCATACTGGATTCCCGGTGTTCTCTTCGTAATCAGGCAGGCATTTCCGCAATTCGTTCCCGGAGACAACATTCTGAAGACAAGTCTGGATAACATCGGCGCTGTTTTCCATCCCGCGTTGACCCTTTTTAATATGGTCTGGATAGAACACTCCGAAGGAGATTTTGATTTCTACCTGGAGGGTTTAAGTCCTTCCCTGGCAAAAGTTTTGGAAGAGATTGACAAAGAACGTATCGCCGTAGCTGCAGCCCTGGGCGTGAAAGTGAATTCGGCCAGGGAATGGCTCTATCAGGTTTATAATTCGGCCGGAGAAACTCTTTACCAGGCAATTCATAAAACAGCCGCGTATAAAGGCATCAAGGCCCCTCCAAACATCGCCCACCGGTATATATGGGAGGATGTGCCGGCCAGCCTGGTTCCAATCGCCTCCATCGGGGATATGCTTGGGGTTGCAACCCCGACGATAAAATCTATTATCCATATTGCTTCCGCAGTGCATCAAAAAGATTATTGGAAAGAGGGGAGAACGGTGGAAAAATTGGGGATTGCGGGGCTTTCGGTGAAAGAAATAATACAATTGGCAGTAGGGCTTTAAAGACCCGCCTTCGCAATGCGGATGCCTCGGGAATAGGCGGCTTAGCCGCCACTCGGCATCCTTGCTACGGCGGCCAAAGGAGGGTTCAAAATGGACTGGCTGGAATTTAAATCAATGTTGACTACGGTAGTTATCTTTATCCCCAAAATATTGTTTTTAGTCATTTTTTTCGTATTGTGCTGGCTGATCGCCTATCTCTTAAGAAATTTGGTAGACTGGGTTTTGAGAAAAATCGGTTTTGACAGCTTTTGCAACCGCACCGGAATCTCGGAATTTTTGAGAAAAGGACAGGTGAGTTATACACCGGCAAAACTCGCAGCCGTTTTTGTTTACTGGCTAATCATCGTAATAATTCTTATTTCCGGCACGATGTTGATCGGCGCCAAGCCGTTTGATTTAATGATGGAAAAGATAATTCAGAACCTCCCGAACTTTACCGGCGGGCTGCTTCTTTTTGTAATAGGGGTTTTGGTTGTCAATTTCATCGGTAATTTTATTCAAACCCTTGCCAATAACGCCAATTTTCCTCAGGCGGGTGTTTTAAGCCAGAGCGTAAAGGGCATCGGCATTCTTTTCATCTTGATGGTAGCGTTGGAATTTATGGGAATAGGCGAAAAAACATTCGTCTTTTCTTTTCAGGTTATTTTTGCAGGCATTGTTTTCGCCTTGGCGCTGGCTTTCGGTTTGGGCTGTAAAGATATCATTCAAAAATATATTGAACGCCTCCTAAAGAAAATGCAGGAGGGAAACGGAAATACTCCAAAAGGACCCGACCTGGAAGGATAAAAATAGTATATAAAACAGATAAAGGGTTGCTAAATAATAAAATATGGCCAAAACAATTGAATTGATTCTGGAGTACTTACCTAAAATCATAGGCGGAATAGTTATCCTGCTCTTGGGATGGCTGCTCTCTTCTTTGTTCTCAAAGTTTATAAAGCGAATCCTAACGCGAACCAAAGTTGATTTTCTGGTAATCAAATATTTTTCTGAAACCGTTCGTTTCGGTCTGTTAGCCATAACAATAATTATTGTCCTGAGTAAAATAGGAATAAACATCGGCCCTTTTCTGGTGGGGTTGGGCGCGGGCGGGCTGGTAGTTGGCTTCGCGGTAAGAGATATCCTGTCTGATTTCGCTAACGGTGTGATGATATTACTCTACCGACCTTTCCAAAAAGAAGACTACGTTAAAATCGGGGGCGTGGAAGGTTTCGTTACCGAAATAAGCATCGTAAACACCAAACTGCGTACCACTGACGAAAAGATCATCCTTGTCCCGAACAAGAATGTCTGGGGGCAGATCATCGTTAAATACAAACACATCAAAAATGGTCAAAATCGTCCTTAATTTCCAGCCCCACTTGATAGGGTTGTGTCAACCTGACTCGCCGGGTAGTAATCCTTTCCGGGTCCCTGCCTGATAGGATGTCCGGGTAGGTATAATGCTCGGTATTTGACAAAAACGTATGTTTATATGGTAAAAAATAAACGGCCATAAGGGGGGTAAAATGGGTATGTGGATATTTTTGGGAGTAGTTTTTTTGATTATTATCTCCAACACGATTCGAGTTGTTAGCGAGTACGAAAGAGGCGTGATTTTTCGGCTGGGACGCCTCATCGGCGCCAAGGGCCCGGGTCTTTTCTTCCTGATTCCGATTGTGGACCGGATGGTAAAGATTAGTCTGCGCACCGTTACTTTTGATGTTACCCCGCAGGAAATTATCACTAAAGATAACGTTCCGGTGAAGGTCAATGCGGTAATTTATTTCCGGGTGCTGGATCCGTGCAAGGCGGTGGTTGATGTGGAAAACTACCAGTTGGCCACGATGCAGATCGCCCAGACGACCCTGCGCGGCGTCCTGGGTCAGTCGGAACTGGACGATTTGCTCTCGGAACGGGAGAAGATTAACCAAAAACTTCAGCAGATAATTGACGGGCAGACCGACCCCTGGGGAATCAAAGTCAGCATCGTGGAGGTCAAAGAGGTGGAACTGCCGGATACGATGAAGCGGGCGATGGCCAGTCAGGCCGAGTCGGAACGGAACCGCCGGGCGAAGATTATCAATGCCGAAGGTGAATTTCAGGCGAGCGAAAAACTGGTCGCCGCTTCCAGAATTCTGGAACAGTCTCCGCTGGGTATCCAACTGCGTTACCTTCAGGTTGCCACCGAAATTGCTTCGGAAAAGAACTCAACGCTGGTCTTCCCTCTGCCGTTGGAACTTTTCGGCGCCTGGTTGAAGAAGCAGGGTGAAACAAAATAGGGTCATCTGACTTTAGTGTG
>Ga0180009_10002334_pt1 | contig 22370 bp, 21 predicted proteins | sample OS_PC_MetaG_FD_123537 | JGI IMG/M metagenome (GOLD analysis project Ga0180009, IMG submission 123537) | Groundwater microbial communities from the Aspo Hard Rock Laboratory (HRL) deep subsurface site, Sweden - OS_PC_MetaG | ecosystem: Environmental > Aquatic > Deep subsurface > Groundwater...
AGCATAATTCTTACGCTCTCTAGTCAGATAAATCATATACTTAATGAGTCTGTTAAATTCAAAAAATAACCGTAATATATAATAAGCGACATCCCTAAAGCTACCCACGAGAAATTGATAGCGTTGCCTGAAAAAGTTTTTTTTGGGAGCAGAAAGAGATAAGGTCACAACCTCTGCACCATTGTCTTCAAGTATTTTCTTGTAGCCACGTATCTTTTTTAAAGCTGAATCGGCAAAATAAAACGTGCCCCTCTCAGCGTCAGAAATGGTATTGCATAGGTAAATAATTCTATTCAAAAGCATAAATAACAATTAATCCTCTAAGGGAAGAAGATAGTAATTATTCACTCCTTCTTTTCTACGATCAATCGGTACAAGTTTGTTATTATTAGTTGCATAAACACCATAAGGGAGTAATTTCACGAACTTGATTATGGATGCAAAATGTTCTTGCGTTAAGCTTTCAAACTGCATAATAGAAAACTGTTTCCGGCGAAGGCTTTCAACACTGCCTTCTAAAACCCTCAGTTCTTCTCCTTCTACATCAATTTTAACTACTATTTTTTCTTTCACTTGATTCTTCTGGATGTATTTATCAAGCGATACTACTGGAACAGAAATAGTATCTTCAGAGGCAAAATCTTGTAAATGGGCAGTGGGATCGGCATTTCCCCTGACACAAAGATGAATTATACCTTCTCTGTTAGATACAGCCAGATTATTGGCTTTAGTAGTCAACCCATTCAACATGCTGTTTTCTTTTAATCGCCTATTTGCTTCTGGATTTGGTTCAAAAGCATGTACTGCCACAAAGTATTCTTCCATGGCTATCGAGTAAAATCCTATATTTGCACCGATGTCGAAAAAGACATCCTTCCTTTTTTGACAATATGATTTCAAGATAGACAATTCTTCATATTCAGGAACATTAAAATACAACAACATCGATGATACAGGACAATCGGGATAAGCCAAAAAGCGTTTCCCACATGATGTTACTAAAACTGTAAGCCGGGCAGACCTTTTTAATATTTGCCAGCCGAGAAATATTAAAATACGATTAAGCACCTGTCCCTTATTGCTGGGATGCCAAATAATCATTTTTAAAATTTTGATTAGCTGTGCCATCATATAACGAATTTTTGCTCTGACATTTAGGAAAAATTGTCGGGCATTGTGGGAAAATTTCCGGTTTTTTGATACAACTCAAGCTCCCTTTTGCCAATAAATATTCCAAGTGTTAAAAAAAGCAATAGATTCATAGGGTAATACTCCAAAACATTAATCTGCAGCCCAATCAAACAAAAAACCAGAAACAATAATATACCCTCCTTACCCGCATGAAAAAACAGCCAAAATAGATATATCATAAACGTAATTAGGCCAATAAGGCCTATTTGTGCCAGGATAGCCGCATAGAATGAATCTAATCCAATTCCATGAATAATAGTCCTATCGCCTCCCAATGCCAAGAACCAGCTTGTCATTACTCCCCAACCGTAGCCAGTTAAAAGCTTCGCACTATCTACTGACCCTATATATTGTATAATGTTATCGATACGCACATCTCCCCATATCTTCTTAACTGCGCTTGGTTTGTTGGCAATTGCATTAACATTTATAATCAAGAATAGTAATATGCCGGCCGCAACAAATGCGATTAATCCTTTTTGCACGCCAGACCTTATCTTTTTTAGCAAAGCCAGCATTAATGTACACGATAGCAAAACAAAGGCTCCCCGCGTTCCCGACGCCATAACGGTTAGGATAGCACAGACATAATAAATCCAATGCAACGCTCTTTTTTCCGATAACAAAATTAATATTAATAAGACTGTGGCTCCAAATACCCCTAATGTATTAGGGCTGTTGAAAGATCCAATGGCTCTGGAGCCAAAGTGGCTCAACCCTTCAGCAGCAGGCATAAATTTCGTCTGTATAAGAGCAAGGATGCATTCAATGACTAAAACTATCTTTAAACTGCGGCAAATTCTCATATCAATATTAATATTGGTTCTAATGGCATAAATATAGATGAAGAATCCCACAGGCACATACGCAAAATAAATAATCTGCCGTATTCCGCTTAAAAATGCGGGAAAACTTGTTGAATATAAAAGTAGCGGCGTTAATAAAAAAACAGAGTAAAATAAAGGCCTCTGCATTTTTCCCGCATTAAAAAAAATATTTTTTATTAAAAGAAGTAATAGCAGAATAATAATAATTTCGCGTATAATAACTATCTGCGGAAATGGATGAAACGATCGTGACCTATTAGCCATCCCTGGAAGTATGCCGATACTCATAAAAAAATCTATCAATCCTACCCAAGGAATCAAATAGATTGAAAATAGCGATAACGAAGTTATAATTTTGCCAGTTTTAAATTTAAAATTAGACATTATACTTTTTCGTTTACATATGCCATCTTATTCCGTTGTTCATAAAATGAACTTACAATTTCTCCGAACCTCTCATTAAATTGTAACTGTCCCCAAAGGCTTATTATTTTCCGTCCCTTTATAATAAGATCTTTTCGAAGTTCTTCATTCGTCCAGATTTGCTCTATGCCATCGGCAATACTTTCAACCGAATAAGGATTAACAAATACTGCAGCATCTCCCAGTTGCTCCCTCACCCCTGGGTGAGAATCAGCAGCAAGTACAGGGCACCCCAGCAAAAAAGCCTCAATCGGCGGGATATTCGTAGGCCCCAGGCAGCTTGGAAAAACTAGCGCAACTGCCTTTTTGTAAAGCGAAGCAATAACCTCATTCCCCACATATCCTAAATAATAAATTTGATCAACCAACCCTAATTCTTCGCTTCTTTTTTTTACCTGTTTATAACTATTTTTTTTTGCGCCTACAAGCACCAAGGGGATACGAAAACCTTTTTTTATCTTAAGCATATGAAGCGCCTCGATAAGACGGATATGATTTTTATGCATCCAAAACTGAGCTGGGTAAAATATAAAGGGAAAATTCAGGCTATATTCCTTACTAAGGTCAGCCGGATGAAGATCAATCAAATATTTTGGCGGCACAAACGGCAAAACCTTGACTTTATTAACTCCGTTGATTTCATAAAACCTCAATATATCATCTTTACCTGCAAATGAATCAGCTAATATTAAGCCGGCATATTTAATCGCAATTTTGTAAAAAAACTTTTTCCCCGATATAATACTGGCAGCGCCAATTTCAGGGAATTCAGGATGCAAACGATGAGCCAAATCATGAACAGGCATCACAGAAGGAATATTATGGAATAAAACCTCTACCGATGTTGCAGGATAAATCATCACATCCAGTTTTTTTTTATTAAAGATTTTTTTATCGGGATTAAGCACCCTTAACAGATGCTCAGACAGAATATTCCAACGAAACATTTTAATAAAAGATCTTTTTATCTTATCATTTATAAAGCAATCTTTCATATTAATAACATTATAACTAAACCCGGGATACATGTCTGATAATGTTTTGTACTGGGCCTCAGAAGTAAAAACCGTGACCTTGGCAGAATAATCTTTTAGAGCCTCCAGCAAAGAAAGCATATACTGATAAACACCGCCTGCTAAAGGGCTAGAAAAACCGTAAAATCCAATGTTCATTATATATTTAAACCTCGTTTATATTAAATAGCTATAGCCTCTATCCTATGCCTTGATTAATTTTATTAAAGCAACAGCTCGTGCGCCGGCAGCCCCATCAGAAGCTGGAATCTTATCAAAAAGGCAATATTCAGTTTCGCTGCATTCTTGAGGATCTACCATTATCCATCCTGATGGCGTATACTTATAAACTTCAAAATTAAAAGAGCCGGGCGTAAACAAACGCGCCATTTGCTTAACCATAGAACAATCAAAAACTTGAAAATTATCATAAACTTGATGCTTACCAAAAGGGACACTAATCAAAAGAACCCCTCCTGCCTTAAGAACTCGTTTGAATTCCATTAATACATCAATGTAATCGCCCTCTTTATTGTCACAGGCTTTTGACTCCCATTTACAATATCGCCTATTGTTAAAGCCTATATGTTCAATTGTTGAAATACTAACTATATAGTCAAAAAAATCACCCCTGAAAGAAACCCCCCTTAAATCTTCATAAGTATATGAAATTCCATCATAATATTGGCAATGCCACTCAGGAAATAATGTCGTAATATAAAGGCTATTATCCTTTAACCTTCCTAACAACTGTGGGAAATTCATGGCCGAACCGGCATCCCAAATTCTGGAATTTGATTTCGGCAATAATTTCATTGCCCATAGATACTCAACCACCCGCTCATCAATGCCTTGCCCAAATGGTTCGCTAGGCATACTTCCTATCGTAAGTAATTTTTCTATTAATTGCCATTTGAATTCAGCATACCCCACAGACCAAGGGATTGGATGCTGTTTATATTTTGCTAACCGGTACGCGTGCAATATTTTAGTTAAAACCGGAATCTGCCTGGCAACATTCTTTATCACTGAATTCATTTTAGTATTTCTACAAGTGCAGTAGATGCTCCCTCTATTTGCGCATTTGTTAATGCTAGCCCACTTGGGAGATAAAATCCTCTCCGCGCAATATTTTCAGCTATAGGGCAAGATACGTTATTAAACAGCCCCATTTTTTTTAACACGGGTTGTTCATGCATAGGCCAAAAAAATGGCCGGGTACCGATACCTAATTCGGCTAATCTTTTCATCGCTTCTTCAGCGCCAAACGGCACATCCTCCTTAAGAACTACCCCATAAACCCAATAGATATTTTCCGCAAAATTAACTTCTGCAACTGGCAATTGTAAATTTGGAATATCTTTTAATAATTCAGTATAGCGATTACCCATTAGCCGCTTACGCGAAATATGATCATCCAATTTCTCCAGTTGTGCCACACCCAACGCAGCCTGAAGATTGCTCATGCGAAAATTCCACCCTAACTCATCATGCACAAAACGTCTTTGGGCTTGGAAGCAAAGGTTTCTCAAAGAACGGCAACGCGTTGCAAGGTATTCATTATCAGTAAGAATCATACCCCCTTCACCGGTAGTTATAAGTTTGTTAGGATAGAAGCTGAATATACTTATATCGCCAAAACTCCCACACGGTTTCCCCTTATATCCCAGGCCATGCGCTTCGGCAGCATCTTCAATAATTTTAAGCTTATACTTTTGCGCCAACGCGATTACCGGGTCCATATCAACAGGCAGGCCATAGATATGTACAACCAGAATAGCCTTTGTGTTAGGAGTTATTTTAGGCTCAATTTGGCCTACATCCATATTCCAAGTTTTAGAATCGCAGTCCACAACAACCGGAACCGCGCCATTTCTGATAATTGCCGCGGCACAAGAAATAATCGTAAAAGACGGCAGGATTACTTCATCGCCAGGCTTGATGCCAAGCGCGGCGATAGCGGCTTCCAAAGCTACAGAACCATTGCATACGGCAATGCCATATTTTCGCCCTATTTTGAGAGATAACAAATTTTCAAACTTTTCAACAAACGGCCCTTCTGATGAAATCCAGCCGGTATCTAAACATTCGTTCAAATATTTTCTCTCATTTCCATCCAATAGTGGCTCATTAACCGGAATGAAGCTATTCATTAGTTTTTTCATTTAATTTTACTTGATCATTTAAAACCCCGCTAAAACGGATCTTATCATTATCCCCAACATACGGCCCCTGCTTGACCTCTATTATTTCCGCCTCTTTCAACACTTTAAAACCATGACCGCCAGACGCCAATAAAATAATATCACCGCCAACTAAAATCCGGCTTTCAAGATAAGTTTGGTTATCATCATAAAAATCAACACGCAGCCTGCCCTTACGAACAAGTAACACTTCCTGAGTATTGTACACTTTTCGAAAAATATGATTGTGCATATGCGCTTTAATAATTTTACCTGAAGAATGTTTCATATAAGCCAATTGTTGGGAAAAGTCCCCGGGGGTAAAAAAATGAAGGCCGGTTTTCTGAAAGTCATGGGAAATAATTATCGCTAATATCTTATTTTTAAAAATTATTTCTTCAACACCTACCATATTCTTATCTCCTTATATCTATTTTATCAAGTCTTTAAATTAAGGTTTATCTTCATATACCCTCTTAATAATGTCTTTTTAACGTGAGGCCATATTTTACTTTTTTTAACTATGGGAAGAATAAAAGGAAAGAGAAAATCATTCTCAATAACATCCAATGAAACTTTTATTAAACTGCGCGGGTTAAAAAAAAGATAAAATACTGAAGGCCAGACACGGTATTTATGCCCTAAATAGAATATCCTTGGAATAAGCTTTAACCTGAAGGGGAACGCCTTGGTTTCAAAAACTGCCCTTATCTGGGCGCGCTCTCTATCTTTTAAGGAAAAATCTTCTGTTTCAACGTATGCCCCGTCAAACTGAAGATTATTGTCAATTAAAGTTGTACCGAATTTATCGTGATATATTTTGCCGTGTTTTTCAAACCAATCGTACACTTCCGTGCCTTTAAAAGGAATCAACATATTCCAATAGATATAATAAGGGTTAATCCTTTTAGCTAAATCAAGAGAATTTTTCTCTCTGGCATAATTTGAATAAGGCAAACCAACAATAAAAGCTAAGTAAAGGAGCAATCCATTTTCCTTTATTAATTGACAACCTTTTTCCAGCGCCTCTATTTTCGCGCCCTTTTTTATAAAATTAAATACTTCAGTGTTGCCTGACTCAACTCCTATTGTTATGGCTCTGCAACCTGCCTTTTTCAAGAGGCTTAGAGCCTCTGTGTCAATCTGATCCGCTCTCAGATGCGTTAAACTAAGTGAGAGCTCAGGGAACTTATCAATGAATTTACGTACAAAGTCCTTAAATAGATCTAATCTAAGAGAAGGGCAATCGTCAACTATTCTTACCGTTTTTAGATTAGGTAAAATATTCCGGTTATTCTCTATATCCTCAAGGCTAAGATTTATATTACGATACCGAATTTTACGGCTGGCAATAATCTTTACCTGGCAATAAATACAACCATAGGGGCACCCCCGGCTTAATTGAAAACCTACTTCTTTTATATTGCCGTATTCATAGCATATCCTAAAATCTGGTTTTAATATTTTATTGATATCGACATACCCGCAATTAACAATCTCCGGATGCTTATTTCTCTTTGCATTCATGCAAACATCCAATATTTTTTCCTCGGCTTCTCCCGTAAAAATATAGTCTATACCCTGTTTTTTTAATAATTCTTCATAATTAAGCGAAGCATGAGGGCCACCAACCATAATTACAGCCTCGGTCAAACCATGCAATTCATCGATTGCCTTATCACAAACATTCCATGTAGATGTATATAGAGACAGACCAATAATATCAGGCTTGAATTTATCAAAAAAAACCTTGATATCCGGAGCTTCTATATTATAAGCATAATCTAAAACTAAAACTTCAAAACCTGCTTTCTTCAAAACCGATCCTATACTGACTAATCCCAAATGAGGCCATCCCGCTCTTACATTTTCAAATTGCTTTTTTAAGTTAATCAATAATACTTTTTTCATAACAATTCCCTTCTAAGAAATCTTTACTTTTTCAATCAGCGATATCTTTACTATTTACATTCTTTAAGCAAACAGCTTATAAACATTCTGCAATCATTAAACCCCTTTTCCTTATCAATATATTTATTCTCATTTTCAATCGAAAGCATGCCTTCGTAGCAATATTTCCTTAACAAAGCAAGGTTCCCTTTCCAATCACTAAGCCCCTGCCCAGGGAAAGTAAAAGGATTTTTTCTTGCGAATATTTTCCAAATGAGCCTATCCCTAAAACGCACATCTTTTAAATGTATATGAAATATCCTGTCTTTATATTTTGAAATAATAGGGGCGTAATTTCGTACTCCTTGCCATGCTAAATGCGAAAAGTCCAAGGTAATCCCCGCATTATCATAAGGCAAAACGGAAAAGAAAAGTTCCCAATCCTTCCAATCCTTTAGTACAGTTTGAAAAAAATGCTCGAAGGAAATCTTCACATTCTTTGCTTTAGCATATATTAATATCGGTGCAAATACTTTCGGGATAACGTCAGCGATTATCTCCTTGTTTTTTCTCCCGTCGAATGGATAACCCGCAAGAATCGAAACAAGCGGAACTTTATAACCATACGCTAAATCAATAATATCGTATAATTGCTTAATCCTTCTATTAGCCACTTGAAGATCTTGATCAAGCAGGTTTTCGTAATAAGCAAAAACCGGCTTACTTAGTCTATATTTTGTTATATTATCATTAAAGTTATCTTCCCCTAACCCGGCTATATATTCATAGTGCCCAGGGATTCCCAGGTCAATTTCTAACGATTCAAATCCGTTATCTCTGGCAAAAGATAATAGCTCCTCAAATATCTTATCTTTAAAAGCAGTTGTTAATAAGCCGATTTTCATTACCAACTCATTTAATATTGATCATTATTTAACCTAACCTTTTACTTCGATACAGCAAACATTTATAATCAGCAAAAGGTTTATCCATTTCCGATGGGTAATGTTTTTTCCAACTATGTTCACCAACAAGTAAATAATTTGAACCAATTGCTTCAACAAACTTATTCTCGCTAAGCAATCTCAAAGCCAGTCTTCCTTCTCCAAGGTAAGCCGGAGTAGATTGGACCATAAACCTTTCTTTATCACCTCCGAGAAGAGGAGTCCTATCGACAAAAATATAGTCAAAATTTAAGCCTGAAATCTTTTTGATAAGCTCATACGGTTCATCAAGGTATAAAAGAACGCACCCGAAAACAACAACATCAAATTCACACTGCTTCATAGCGTCTTCAATTAATTTGAAAAACTTTATGCGATCATCTTCAAGATGTTTACGCCCATATTCATAAATATGTGGCAGGTCCACAATACACCATTGAACGTCATCAATAGCCGATAGAATTTTCTTAAATTCATAGTATTTCAGTCCTAAGTTACCGCCAAAATCAAGGACATGGAGTCTTTTTTTTTCAATTGCAGCATAAAGCAAACCTGACAAAAGAGGAAATGACCATAATTTAGGCATTTCAACGCCATTCTTCCATTTTAGATGTTGCTTACCGTGAATCTCTAAATCGGTCTTATATGGGCTTGAATGGTTTTTCGCATCCTCCCATGTTGGATAGTTACCACGAACCCACTCCCTCGACTTTGTACTGTTATAGTGTTGATACATTCTTGTAATGGCGGGTGGTAAGACATCCTTTAGTATATTTCTAAGCTTGGACTCTAAATTTAACATGAGTACATATCCTCCTACAATTCCAATCTCATTAGACAATTCCAACAAAATTACCGGATTTTACCTCGCTTGGAATAGCTAAAACATCAACGGAACTATCGTCCCTAATTTCATTAACTAGTTTTTCCCAGCCTTAAATCTTGGTGACCGGGGCATCCTTCTTCTTGAACAGAATGAACTCATCATAACCATACTCATGAAGAAGCTTTGCGAAAGAAGCGTTGGATTTACCGGTTTTCTCAAGCAAATAACCGGAAAACTCAACAAGTAAGTACGGTTTGAACTTTTTAACCATGTTCTTGCTACCCTCCATTACGTCTTGATCAAAACCATCTGTATCAATCTTTAAAAGGTCTATAGAGTCTATGGAAGGATTGTCTTCGATAAATTGGTCAAGAGTAATAGTTGTAACTTTTTGTGTATCAACAGTAGGAAACGATGATACCCCGGTTTCAACCGCACTCGCAGAGGATGTTGTTCTAAACATAACGATCTCTTTGCCGGAAACGCATGATAAGAATTGCCTATGTATCTCAACGTTATTTAACTTTGCCTCGCTAATATTCCTCTCAAGAATCACCCTATATTTATCTATCGGCTCGAAAACGATAATTCTACAGCCCTCCTGGACCCTTTTGGCCATAAGGATCGTATCCGCGCCTATGTTGCCACCGACATCAATAATGTTTTTTGCTTTGCTAAATAATTGGGTTACAACAGCTGAGTAATCAAGGCCTTCCCAATTGCCATACTCGGAAATACGCATACCGATAACGCTATTACTTGGGTAATAAAACTTGCTTCCCAAAAAAACCGTCTCTATAACCTCTTCTTTGCCGAGAGGCTCAAGCACGCCCCTAAACTTTAGCCGTAATTCAGGTGGCAGCCATGTGGCAAATGTAATCAAATTCCTGAGAGTTGACTTTCCAGAGGGTAACACGACTAGAAACCTGATAATACCTTTTACGATCATTTTAAATGCGCTGTATAAAATTGAATTATTTTTTGTATCTTGTCCCATTTCACACTTCCTTTCAATCTGGTAAGCAATGCCACTCGGGCCGCCTTCTAAACTAAACTCCGGGATTTACTCTCTACTATCTTTTCAAAATCTTCCAGTGTCTCAGGAAAAAGCACGTCACAAGTAGCCATTTCCGCTACAAACCTTCTCATACAATCTTTACTATTCTGATCCTTACATTTAAAAAGGTTTACCAAGCAAACGGAGCAACCTACCGAAGCATCAAAAACACATATTGAATAGAGGCTCAGCAATAAAACGCCTTCTTTATGAAACCATTGGCCAGGTAAAAAATCAGGCATAACTCTCCCATACATACTCAAATCCATGGATTTTCCAAAGGAAGGATGATGTTTTATTAGTATCTGGTCGCGCTTGAAATATTTTAGTAAAACAGTTAGTATCTCTTCTATTGTCCTGCAATAATCTTCCTTATTAGACAGGCCGGGCTCATAAGGCGTATCATAGAACACCACATGATAATTTTCTTCATTAACAAAAGATATATCTTTCAGCGTGAAACCTTTGAGCCATTGTTTTCGCTCGCTAATTGTTATATGCTGGTCCACGCTTGCCATAAAACTATCATCTATGTATGTGCATATGGCCCCTCCGTGCGAATATTTTACCCACTTTATGCCCTTGCCATACATTAGACCTAGCCACATCTTTTTCAGTAATATGTTCAAGCTGTCTGTCCGTAAAGCTTTGGCTTCCTGTACATCCCTGTCTAAAGGATAGGCGTAAATTAATTTATTGTATTTTACCAAACGCTTTAGCATGTAAAACCCATAGGGATTAAACGGCCTACAAAAAAAATAGATCGTTTCGCCTTTAACGCCTTTGAAATACTGACGAAATACTGCATGCAAGTATCTTTTCTCTTGAAAGATTTTTTTAATGAGATGCTGTAGCCTGTTTTTGGAAACAGTGCCAATATGCTTAATATATGGCAAATAAATAATATCAAGCAGTGAGCCATACCGACTTTGTATGAGATACATAAACAATTTCCGGAGGTCGGCGTTTTCTTCGATAACTACAATTGAAGGTTCTCCCTTCTGATAATTTTTCTCAACCACAAATAGAGTATTTTCGAGCTGGACGTATGATTCACAAAAAATATATGTGACACTCATAAAAACAATCTCCGTTTAACCAACTTTAAGACGCGCCAAGGAGAATACTCGCCAGATTTCAGAGAATTGATTCAAATGGAAGAAATACTCTAAAATCGCTCCAATTGCCAGATACACACCAAACAAGCCCAGAAATCCCCATAAGAGGGAAGTTGTACCAGTTGTCCCGGCGTTTACCAGAAAAATGGCCAGGCCAGCGACTAACGCTATAATAAATGGCAGTATAATCGGACGATAAATTGAGAGATAAGACATATCCAATTTGCGCGCGCCAAACCACATTAGAATCGGAAACTCTAATAACGATATCGATAGGACCAAAAACGCCACGCCGGTTATCCCGTATGAGCGGCAGGGCCAAAGTAATGCTAATATTAAAGCCAATTTAGCAAATGTAGCGCAAGCGTCTATACCAGGAACCCCCATTGCGCGAAAGACATCCCCAATTGTGTCCCGCAGCGCTCGAATCCCTCCCGACAAGACTAGCACTTTAAAAGCTGGCACCATAGGCAACCATTGGTTCCCCAGCAAGACATGCACAAGTGGATATGCGAATAAAAACAAAAATACCGAAATAGGAGCAACTATCAAACTAATTACATTTTGAACACTCAAAAATGCAGCTTTTAGCCTAACTATATCATGTTGCAACTTTGAAAACGATGGGAACAACACACGAGATAACACACGTGTAAGTTCAGTAGTAGGCAGATTACCAAATTGGTAGGCTTTGTCGTAAAGGCCCAGCGCAGAACCACCCATAAATTTACCCACAAACGAATTATCAATAGTATTGTAAAAAAATGACCCTATACTTTCAGCTAATATCTTACGCCCGTAGCGAAAATGATATTTAACCACCGGCCAATCCCAAACTAAACGAGGCCATGAACGTGAAACAATATATGACATAATCAATTGTGCCAAACGGTCCGCAATAACCGATACAACTAATGCCCATATATTAGGGGACAAAAGAGCCATCGAAATCCCCACTATAACAGATACCGTCTGGCCTACTGCCTCAACAGCCACCATCTTCTTAACATCTAATTCCTTCCAGATTATGATCATGTCAACATTGCGCAGAAACATCAAAACAGGAACTACTGAAAAGACTTGGATAACCGCGATACTGCCAGGGCTATTCATAAAAGCGCCCACGTACGGAGCAGTCAAAAATATTACCACGCCTAACACAACGCCCCGTAATACATCAAACATCCAGAGAGCATGCAATTCATGGCGGCTTACTTCTATTTCCCGCACAATTGAATGTTCTAGCCCGGATCGGGTAAATACTTCTAAACCCGCGATTACAAGCATAGCGATAGCAACCACTCCAAAATCATTTGGAGTTAACAAGCGGGCAAGTATAACAGTGCGCACCAACCCTAGCAATCGCGTAGTCATGTTTAACGCATAAATCCAAAAAGCCGCTTTAAAAGTCCTATGCGCTAATCCCATATCTGACGCCTAAGCGGAGTTCCGCATTTAATATCTTTGTTGGCATGCCGCCCAATAATTGCGTCCCAATGCCTGGGATGCAAGCCAAATCCAGGCCTTATAGAGCGGATATTTTCTTTAGTAAATAAATCTCCTCTTTTTATATCCTTAACGGTAAATAAAGACCTCCTAAAAACACGGTTTTTTTTCTCATCGCCAGTTAAGCCAAAATGAACCACACCTAAAGATTTCTCCGCAATCCGTATATTCTCAACTAAATATTTCAGCTCTTGCGGTTCCATAGAGAAAAAACTATCTGGAGTTTTAAACTTTCTGGATAAAGTAAAATGCTTCTCAATTATTTGAGCGCCTAAAGAAACAGCTGCGATTGACACCCCCAAACCTAATGTATGGTCCGAAAGTCCAATCGGCACTTTGAAGCGTTTTTTTAAATCCGGAATCGTTCTAAGATTCATCTGTTCCGGGCTCGCCGGATAACTTGAAACACATTTTAACAGGATAACTTCTCTTGCGCCCGCTTCCTTAGCAATGCCTACCGCTTCTTTTATCTCGGGCAATGTTGCCATGCCAGTTGAAAAAATAAGCGGTTTTTTAGTCTTTGCCGCATATTCAATTAATGGCAAATCCACTAATTCAAAAGAAGCGATTTTATGAAACGGGACATTCAGCTCTTCTAAAAAATCAACTGATGTAAAGTCAAACGCAGTTGCAAAAAATTTTATCCCCAGGTCATCGGCAACCTTTTTAAGTCCTTTAAACCACTTCCATGGAGTGCATGCCTTTTGATAAAGCTGATATAGAGTTTGGCCGCCCCATTTAGGATGTTTAATCCTGAAATATTTATTATTACAGTCTAAGGTTAAAGTATCCGGAGTATAGCACTGAAACTTCACCGCATCAACCCCGCATTCTTTTGCTTTTTTTACCATCGCTATAGCGCGATTCAAATTCTGTCCATGGTTAGCGGAAACTTCGGCAATAATAAAACATTTTTTTGATTTTAGGAAATTCATTTTTATCGAGTTTTAATAAAAACTGATGTTTTTTTATCTTTTACAATAGCGCGCTTATCAAACTTATAACCCGCCTTTTTAAAGGCTTTTTGCGAAGCCATATTGCCATCAATAATTTCAGCTGTTATGCCTTTAATTTTAGAGTATTTATTCATAAAATACTCTGTTGCGTGCTTAATTATTTTGCTGCCTAAGCCCATACCCAAATAATCCGGATTAAGATTAATATTAATACATGCAGAATCTTTACCTTTTTTTTCAAACCTAACTTGCCCGATTTTTTGCTTATTCTCATTTTCTACAATAAAAAAATCCACGTTAGTATCGATAATTTTATCACTGAACCATTTTTGATGTTTTTTGTATAGTATGGGCTTTATATCGAAACATGCTTTTCTAACTTGCGGATTATTCCTCCAGCCCCATACATCATAACAATCATCCTTTGTAACATTCCTCAACTCTAAAAGTGTGTTGCCTTCTCTATTTCGCAATAATGCTTTTTCCTGGATTAGCTGCGTTAACCTTTCTACTCCTTTGCCGTCTAAACAACTTTTTCCTACCCTGTTTAGATTTTTCCTTTTTGAACATAACTTAATGCTATTAAAATTTTCGGAAATCTTTCCTATTAAATTCTCATCATTATACCAACTTACATATTCTATAAATCCTTCTTTTTGCCATCCTTCCAGAATCATTCTCTGATTCTTTGCAAAACATATACCGATTGTCGGCACTCCCACTCTTGCCAACTCATAGATTGTCTGACCTCCACCGGAAATACAGATATCAGCTTTTAGCATTTCCTGTTTCATTTTTTCAGCATCAGGATAATATATTAGAACTGTTTTTTTGTCTGCTTCTGCTTTTATCTCAGCAATATTAGAAAACCCTTTGCCAATAATAATGTGCTTTTCAAAATCCGGATATTGCTCTATTAACATCTTAAGAATCCTTGGTGTCTCATTGGTCATATCGCTTCCGCCAAAAGTAACCAGAACTTTCTCAACGCGCTCCCGAATCACCTTTTCCGGAACCTCCCAAAACTCACGCCTTAACGGATGATATTTCGGCCCCAAAAGATAAGTTATCTTTGAATTATCAGGATAATCAATCTCCTGCGCACCAATGAGGCTGTTTAAAACAAATCCTCCGGGATAAGATATCCTATTATAATCATCAATAAAAAGAACTACTTTTGCCTCTTCGTATACTTTTTTACAGAAATTCTCATTTGCATAATAAGAGTCAAGAATTACAATTTTATTTTTAACATCTACGGGTTCTTTTAACCAATCAACAGACTGCCATGAAAACTCTTTTAAAATCTCGCCTGCATCAGGATTTCCTCTTAAATAGAAAATTGACCTTATCCCTCTCTTTTGAAAACCCTCTACAATAGCCAAACATCTCATTAGATGCCCGTAGCCTTGCTGTTTCCCCGCTTCTGTAAATATTACAACCATCTCAAATTTTAGGAAGCAGATAAAGACCTAAGAAAATTTATACAAGTCTTTCCTGCGCCAATTACCGTTAACATCCTTTACTAAAATATTTTTATTGGCGTGTTTATCAACAATTTCATCAAAATGTTTTTCTGTGATGCCCAAAGTATTACAGAAATCTCTTTTGGCAGCTGGATCGCAAATATAATCTTTTTCCTTAACTAATAAAGCGGCTTGCTCTTTCGTTATCTGCCCTTTACGCAACATTCGACTTGTCATATCGCTAACCCGCTGGAAACCAAATTTCGGGAATTTGGTCCATAGTTGAATAATATAAGCAATGCTATCGATTTGCGTAAAGTTTTCAATATTGCCCTGCCTGAACCATTCATTACAATCATCCAAATCCTTAAAACCATACTTTTTTGCCTTTTCCATATTATCTTTTTCATTATATGGATAAAATGCAAAAAAATAATAAACTTTTGTTTCATCATCGCTTAAAGGATGCAGTAAATCTAAAGTATTACTTGCGCCATATTCATAATTACTATTTTCTCCAAAAAATACCAACGGGATTTTGTACAATTTAGCAATTCGTATTGGCGTAACGTATATTTTGTCTTCTATCCATTTTAACGGATGAAGCTCCTTTTCGAAATCTCTCAAAGTTTGCTCCTTGAAGAATTGAGGGGAATGCCTAAAAATAATATGGTCTAAATCAAACCTTTCAGCTATATTCTTTATATTATGTTGGCCTGCCTTGGTCTTTGAAAATTCGTCTGTTACCGTGACCAATAACGGCCTCATTCCCAAATTTACAAGTTCTGAAACTATAACAGTACTATCTTTACCGCCAGAAACAGGGCAAACGCAATCATATTCTCCTTTTTCTAATATTCTTTTTTTACATATTTCCTTTAGCATCTTTTGACGTTCTACGAAGTCAATATTTTTTCTGTTTATGTAATTCCTACAGCTTAAACAAACATCATTCTTAAAATCACTCCCCGGACGAGTATCAGGCATTCCGCATTTTATACATATTTCCATAATAAGCCCCTTCCTATTATTTTTTTAACAAAAACCAAGTAATATCGTCTTGGGGATAATTATTATCCCTTCGATATTTAAAACCATAGTCAATCAATTTTAAATTCTTGTACTTATCCAATAGTTCGCCTGCATAATCTCTTTTAAAAAGCTTATTTTTTTCACCCCTGTATTCAAGGGCCATTGGCGTGGGATTATAATACTCCGCCAGACAAATATATTTTTTGGAAAATTTGTACATAATCTCATATGCCTTCCACAGTTCATCAGGATTTATGTGTATCAAAACTCCTTTTGTAAAAACAAGGTCGTACTGCCTTTTAATCTTAGTGCCTATTTCGAATATAGAAGACAAATAAGCTTCCCCTGTACAAACGCTTTTTAGCTGTTCAAAAGCTTTAGGATTTATTTCAACCGCTGAAGTCATTGAATTCGGCAAAAGATTATTTATTGCCAATATATTCATGCCTATGTTGGCGCCTAGTTCCAAAATTGTTTTTACGTTTTCGGTTTTACTAATAACTTCATCAAACAAATTAAGATTTGCCGCAAACAAGTCCTTGTTATTATTCCTAGAGATATAACCATCGCCAAAACTACCAGCCCAAAACATTTCCTGCTCTGTTTTATACTTATTCATAATTTATTCCTTCTTAAACCATAAGCATATATTTATAACTTAACCAATTTCCAACATGTTTTAGTATCAAGATCATGGTATCTAATGAAAATTTTTCATTTCCTAAAGTATTCTCCTTGTAGCTTCATTAATCCGTTTTATTAATTCTTTATTAGTTCTGTATTTTAGAGTCAAATGCGAGTTTAATTGTGGTATCTCGGGGTGTTTTTTTAAAACCAGCAAAATGTTGGATAAAGAACTGCTTAATTTATACTCTTTTATTTTTTTAAAAAGCGCGTTAAACATTTTTTTATCCTCTTCGTAATCAAGAGTTAATCGATATTCAGGAAATTTATATTCCTCGGGGGCAGCAGCTATATTAACCGCAAAAATATCCTGATTGTTCTTAAAGTAAAATGTTAGATATTCACTATAATCAAAATTTATTTTATAACCAGCCAATCTCTTTAATGCCGAATACGAAATAATTTCCGGATAAGTACCAGTTGGTACTTTCTCAACTTCAATACACGTATAATCAGCATTTTTATTTAAATGGCTATTAATCAGGTAATCTGAAATTTCATAACTAACCAAAGGGCAATCACCCGTAACCCTGACAATGATATCGGAGTTAAACTTCTCTGCAGCATCTAAAAAACGTTTCACTATATTTTTATTATCTCCCCTAAAAAAAGTTATCCCTTTGTTTATGGCCAATTTTTCAATAACATCATCTTCGGATTCAAGCGTCGTAGTGATAATAACATCGTCTATAAGTTTTGACGACCTGATACTCTCCACTACTCTTTCAATGGCAGTAAGGCCATCGATATCGCACATGGCTTTTCCGGAAAGCCTAGCAGAATTCATCCTCACCTGAATAAACGCTGATATATGGCAACTTCGATTATCCATAGTAATTTAAAAAAGCCCCTTAGAAATGCCTCCGTCAATTTGGATAGTCGTTCCTGTTATTCCTTTAGCCCTTTCTGAAGCTAAGAATACAACCAAATCTCCTAATTCTTCCGGTGACTGATACCGTTTTAGCGGGAAACTGTTAACTGCCTGCTCTTCGATTTTCTGAATCGATTCTCCAGTAACTTTTGCTCTTTCTGCAATTAATTGCGCGGCTCTTTCCGTCTTAAAAGCACCGGGGCAAATATTATTAATGGTAATATTGTATTCTATCAGTTCTTTTGACAAAGTCTTAGCAAGGCTAACCACCCCGGATCGAAAAACATTTGAAAGAACTAAATTCTCAGCCGGCTCTTTCACCGCCAAAGAGGCAATGTTTATAATGCGCCCCCATTGCCGAGATTTCATTTGGGGAATTACGCGCTTATAGAGTTCAACCACATAATAAAACACCGATTGATAAGCATCATCCCAATCTTCTTTAGTTAAATCGGCAAACTTACCTGCCCGGGGACCGCCTGAATTAACAACAAGTACATCGATCTGCCCAAATTCCCTTATAGAAAGATCTATCAGTTTACTTATGTCTTTTATTTTAGAAAGATCGGCCGGAACAGGCAGAACCTTAACAGAAGTATTTTTTGTTATATAATCGGCAGTTTCATGTAATTTATTTCCATCTCTTGCGCAAATTATTATATTTGCCCCTTCCTTAGCCAACTGAAGGGCGCAGCCTTTCCCCAAACCTTTGCTTGCTCCTCCAACCAATGCTACCTTATTCTTTAATCCTGTATCCATAATGAAGTCCCCCCTAAATCTTCCATTTTGATTTGCACGTCCTGTTCTATATCGCACAGTAATTTTCGGCCAATAACTTTCTTAGAAAGTAACGGCTCTACACCACCCCCCGGCCTTTTAAAAGAAATATCCTTTAAACTAACGATATGCCCTTTTCTTAAATTTTTAGAAGCAACTATACTCCTTCTCATGGCAGTCCTATCTAAATTTTCACCAGGAGCAAGCTCTTTGGGCCGCATTTTTATACTTTTTTTAATTTTCCTAGCCCAGGTTATCGCATCTTTCATCTCCTTAGGTTCAAGACAGACTTGCCAATCCGGGCCTTTATTTTTCCTGCTGATTATAAGATGCTTGCTTACTATATCCGCGCCTGCAGCAACAGCTAAGGCAGAAAACCATCCAAGAGGAGTATGATCTATAAAACCTACCGGCACATTGTATCTTTTCTTAAGGAAAGTTATATACCCTAAATAAGTATGTTCAACTTCGATATTTTTACTATTATACGCCATAACATGTTGACCGTGAAGAATGGCAAAACATTCGCAATTATTCTTTCTTATTCTGTTTACTGCCCATTCAATTTCATTCTCACTTGCCAATGGCGTGCTCAAAAAAAATGGCAAACCAGTATCTACAACTGCATCAATAATTTGCGGATTATTCAAATCAGAAGCATTAATATTAAATGCCGAACAACCAAGTTTAACCAATGGCTCAATTAATTTATGACTTAATGGAGCGGCAATAAATTCTAATTTATTATTTTTAGCGCACTCTATTAACTCTTTAATTTGAGAATTAGAAAATTCACGCTTAGAGTATATTTTATACCCGGGATGGCTTTTAACATAAAAATCATCCGCTTTTGCAAGTTGAAACTCTATAGCATCGGCGCCTGTTGTTGCTGCTGCATTTATCATAGAAATAGCTACATCAAAATCACCTAAATTTGCCTGCCCTTCTTCAATAACAAAGAATATTTCATCTTTACCAATAATTTTATTTTTAATACTAAAATCAGAACTATGCATATGCTTTTATTATTAAGTGGCAAATTTTTAGCCGGTTAACTTATACTTTCTATCAGTATAAAGCGTTAAAACTTCTGCTGACTATTAAATCATTTGTTGCGTCAAAGTGCCATTATTATGCTTCGTTTCTCTTGAAATATGTTCTTAAAACGCCAGTTATAAATTCGATGTCTTTATCTTCTAGCAGCGGATGAAGAGGAAGACTTATTTCAGCGGCATAAAACTTTTCCGCGTATGGACAAATCCCTCTTTTATATCCTAAATCACGGTAATACGGCTGCAAATACACGGGGAGATAGTGCACTTGAACACCGATCCCTTTGCTCCTGAGATAATTGAAAACCCTCTTTCGGCACATCGGCGCCCGATCCTGTATCCGCACCGGATAGAGATGCCAAGAGGACATTACACCATGTTTTTCAACAGGTAAGACGATTCCAGACAATCCCTCCAACCTGTCATTATACATATGCACTATTTCTCTGCGCCTTTTTAAGAATTGTCCGAGCTTCTTTAACTGGCTTACTCCCAAAGCACACTGAAAATCGGTTATCCTATAATTTAAGCCAAGCTCCTGCATTTCATAATACCAGGGACCGTCGAATCTCTGGAACTTTCGCGAATCTTTCGTTATACCGTGATTCCGAAATAATAAAAGTCTATCATACAACCTTTTTTTATTTGTTAGAATAGCACCGCCTTCTCCAGTCGTGATGTGTTTTACTGGATGGAAACTAAAAACAGTCATATCGGAATATTTTCCCGAACCAATTTTTACACCCCTATATTCTGCCCCTAAGGCGTGCGCAGCATCTTCAATGACAATTAAATTATGTTTCTTAGCAATATTTCTGATCTCTTTTAAATCACAGGGATGCCCAGCAAAATGAACCGGGATTATTGCCTTTGTTTTTTTTGTAACCTGCCTGTCAATTTCTTGCGGGCTAATATTTACCGTATCCTCCTCTATATCAGCAAAAACAGGCTTTCCCCCACAGTATAAAACACAATTTGCTGAAGCAACAAAGGTTATAGGAGAGGTTATAACTTCGTCTGACTTTTCTATTCCTGCAGCAAGGCAGGCGATATGCAATGCCGCGGTGCCACTTGAAACGCAAACAGCATATTTTGCACCTGTGTATTTACAAAGCACATCTTCGAATTCTTTTATTTTTGGACCCTGAGTTATAAAATCAGAGTTCAAAACCTTTACCACACAAGCAATGTCATCTTTGCCAATTGTCTGCCTGCCGTAAGGGATCATAGATTCTTTATGATTTCTCTCATTTCATCGATAGTAACTTTCCATGGATTGAGCTCGGAATTGTACTCAAATCCTTCCGGCACAGGTTTTCCTCCCTTGATATTAAAACGGTGATCAAAAAAACCAAAATCCGGCTGGATTATATATTTGTCATCATACTCGATCGTCCTATGCGATTCATCCTTGGGCACCATGACTTCATGAAGTTTTTCCCCCGGTCTAATCCCTATAATTTCTGTTTTACACTCAGGGGCAATAGCTTTAGCAAGATCCAACATATTCATACTCGGAATCTTAGGGACAAAGAGCTCGCCACCTACCATAACCTTAAGGGAATCGAGGGCAAAATTTACACCCTGTTCGATAGTGATCCAGAATCGGGTCATTCTTGGATCCGTAATCGGTAAAACACCATCTTTTTTCTTTTTCAGAAAAAATGGAATCACACTTCCCCTGCTTCCAATCACGTTTCCATATCGGACTACGCTAAAAATCGAATACTCCTTACCCACATATGAATTACCCGCGATAAAAAGTTTGTCGGAACAAAGTTTGGTGGCACCATAAAGGTTTATCGGATTAGCCGCCTTATCAGTAGATAGAGCAAGTACCTTCTTAACGCCTTGATCAATAGCAGCGTTAATTACATTCTGAGCGCCCAATATGTTGGTTTTAACCGCTTCAAAAGGGTTATACTCAGCCGAAGGAACCTGCTTAAGGGCAGCAGCATGAATTACATAATCAACATGATGAAACGCGCGATAAAGCCTTTCCTTATCTCTTACATCGCCTAGAAAATAACGCATGCATTCATATCTTGATTCAGAGAATTGCTGCGACATTTCAAACTGCTTGAGTTCATCACGACTGAAAATAATAAGACGGCTAGGTTTATATTTTTTTAGAATAATTTCCGTGGCCTTCTTGCCGAAAGAACCGGTGCCCCCTGTAATAAGGATACTTTTACCATTTAACATATTGTCTCCCCCGAGTAATTCCTTCGATACCACTCAATAACCTTCTTCAGACCATCTTCAAACTTGGTATTTGTCTTAAATCCGAATTCTTCGAAAGCCTTGGAGGTATCTATGCATCTGTGAGGCTACCCATCTGGTTTAGTTTCATCCCAAATAATCTTGCCCTTAAAACCGGTAAGATTAACAATAAGATTGACTAAGTCTTTTATGGATATTTCCAAGCCGGGGGGTAGGGGGACATTGGCAAATTAGCAAATTAGGGTTTATCAACTATTCCCCATCCCAACTGTGCCTCTATTCCTCGTCCACGGTTAGCCAATACTCCTACCGCCGCCCTGGTTATGCTGAG
>Ga0180009_10002335_pt1 | contig 22368 bp, 26 predicted proteins | sample OS_PC_MetaG_FD_123537 | JGI IMG/M metagenome (GOLD analysis project Ga0180009, IMG submission 123537) | Groundwater microbial communities from the Aspo Hard Rock Laboratory (HRL) deep subsurface site, Sweden - OS_PC_MetaG | ecosystem: Environmental > Aquatic > Deep subsurface > Groundwater...
CCTAAAGGTCAGGGTATTACGCTCGACTATCTTAAAAGTCGAATTTTTGGGATTAAAAATCTCAACCTGAAGGTCGGGGTATTAAACCCCAACAAAATCTCTGTTGAGATTTTTAATAAAAAAGAATAATTAGAAAGCTTTAAATATGAAATATCACATATTTATAGTTATGAATAAAAGAGGTCTTTCTCCAATCGTTGCAACAGTCTTGCTAATAGCTTTCGCTGTCGCTTTAGGCGCTATGATTATGAGCTGGACAACAGGAATCGCCAAGGAAGCTCCTTCCTGCAAAGATATCCCAACTGAGATAATAAACGCTGATAACTTCTGTAAGATGGCTGATAAAGTGATTCAAAGGGTTAAAGTCGATCAAGGACCTAAAAAGTATGAGGTCTGCAGCGACCACTCATTAACCTTATCTCAGCTTTCAGTCTGCTAGTCATTAATCAAAAGATATAAAAAAACAGTTGTTCTAACAGATTACAATTATGAAAATAACACTCGATTTCCGAAAAACAGTAGAAGAAAACGCAGCTGACTACTTCGAAAAGGCGAAAAAATCTAAGAAGAAGCTTGAAGGTGCAAAAAAAGCACTTCAAAAAAGCCTTGAAAGACTAAGAGAAACAGAAGAAAAAGCTGTGCTCATCGAGCAGCCAAAGATTAAGAAGAAAAAGAAGTCTGAGTGGTTTGAGAAATTTAGGTGGTTTGTGTCTTCGGATGGATTACTCGTTATTGGCGGCAGGGATGCAACGACCAACGAGATAGTCATAAAGAAGTACACTGAGAAAGGTGACTTGGTGTTTCACACAGACATGGCTGGAAGCCCGTTTGTAGTGATAAAATCTGAAGGAAAGAAAATCCCCACCGCAACTTTAAAGGAAACAGCTGATTTTACAGCGACTTTTAGCAGGGCTTGGAAAAAAGGGTTAGGAACAACAGATGTTTTCTATGTAGGACCAGAACAAGTCTCAAAAGAGGCTAATCCTGGTGAGTACATGCCAAAAGGTGCATTTATGATTCGTGGAAAGACTATTTATATCAACTCAGAGATTAGTTTGGGAATAGGATTTTATGAAGAAAAAGTTATGTCAGGGCCAATCTCTGCAATAAAGAAGCACTGCAAAGAATTCTTAACAATAATCCAAGGCGATAAGAAGCCAAGCGACGTTGCAAAGGTTGTTCAAAAAAAGATTGGTGGAGACTTAGATGAGATTATAAGAGCTCTTCCACCTGGCGAGTGTAATATTAGTTAATTCTAAGAAATCGTCCATCAACCCTAACAGTTGCATTTTTAATCACGTGGTCTAAGTGAACTATCGATTTTATATCTCCTCCAAACCAGGCATTTGAACCATTTGCAATATGAACCGTTCCTTGAGTCTTTTCATCAATTATCGTTGCGCCTACAACCTGAGCATTCGGATTTATACCTATTCCTAGCTCAGCAATTTTTCTTATGGATTCTGGACGCTTTGACATCCTATGAGCCCATTCAAGTGTGGATTTGAGAAGGTTTCCCTCGTAGTTACTCGAAATATTAGTCATCTGTCCCTTCTCAACCTCTATAGTCACAGGATTTCTTACAAGCAAAGTCTTGTCCTTTAAGCGGATGCTTCCATCAACAACCATTCTGCCTTCCACTTTTCCATCCAATGGTGGAAGATATACCTCCCCTGCAGGCAGATTGCCTCCAGCCCCAACAGCATTGTATAACCCTGAGTTGACTATGGCCTTGGCACCTGTTATATCCATAGTTATATCAGTCCCCACCCTCGTAGTGATATGTACTTCCCTTCCAGAATCAAGCACTCTCTTTATCTTCTCGCCTCGCTCATTCATTTTCTTATAATCAACGTCCATTGTTTTAAGGACGTCTTTTAGTGACTCGTTTGATAGTGCTCCAAGAGATGAAGATGTGATGAATTTGTGATGGTGGTTGCTGCAGAACTTTCGAAAACTAAGGCCTAGAGAGCCAAGCTTTCCAATCCTGTTAGAAACATTTAACACTATGACGCTATTGCTAGGAAGCCTCTTTAATGTTGCAATCAAGACTTCATCTGCAAAGTCTCCTCTAGCTTTTGAATGCTGCAGAAAAACACTGTAGTTTAGATTTAATTCTCTTGCGGCGAGTGCGTAAGAATTTGTTAGTATCGGCGCTAAGACTCTGTTGCTAGCACCATAATCGCCAATTATCAAGATTTTTTCATTACCAACACCTAAACAATCAGTGAATATCCGTTTGAAAATATTAAGTTCAACGAGTCCTTTAAATCTCTGCCACTCAATCATCCAACTATTATTCTTAAACTTTTCAAATTTAAATGTTTCTATTAAATATTTCTAATATATGTTTCTATTAAAAAAAAAACAGTTAATAATATAAATAAAACACCACAAATAATAAGAATGAATAAGACAATAACAAAAGAGAAGCTTGAAAAATATTTTTTAATCACAAAAGAAGCATTGGATGCTGCACAAAAAGCGGAAAAGAGAGTGGATATGAAGTCTGAAGCAGCAGATTTCTTAGACATGGCCTCAAGGTACTTCTCTGACGCAAATCACTTCAGAGAAAAAGGAGATTATGTCCTTGCCTATGCATCGCTAAACTACGCACACGGATGGCTTGATGCAGGAGCAAGGATTGGACTTTTCAAAGTAAAAGACTCAAGACTTTTTACAGTCGACGATTAGATAATGAAAGAATTATTCGAAAGACTAAGGAAAACCACTCTGGATGACAAGCTAGACTTCTTAATCGACACCTGCTTCTTTGTATGGATATTTGAGCATCACAAAGAAAAAAACTTTGATGAATTCCTAAAAAAGAATAAGTGTGCAATTACTACTTTTAACGCTGAAGAACTAAGTTATATAAATCACCGCATAGCTGACAAGACAAGGGAGTCTATCAGGAAATTCTTGCACAAAACAGATAACTTGCTCTTACTGCAAGTTCCAGTTCATCATGGACAAAGAGAGCAAGAACATACATTTGTAAAGTCAGTTCTTGCAGAGCTTGACGCGCAGGAGCATGATCCAAGTGACGCAGTCATACTAGCAGCAGGCATTAAGACGAGGGCTGATATTCTCACAAGAGACAAACATGACATATTCAATGTAAGACTAGAAAACTTCTTGCAAAAACACAAGATTAGCGTTTATAACAAGTTTGTTTGAAAGTCAAATCAGAGTCTATAAACACTTCTATAACCAACTATCTTACTATTATCTACTTCCAATTTTAGATCATCAAGACGAAAAGAAGATAACTCATCAAATTTAAGGCCTAAAGATAGTTTTGCATCTTTATTTTTGTGCATAATTAAATGAATCCTGTGATTGTCCAAAGAGTCTCTTGTTTCAACGCTGCTTTTAACTTTTAAGTTATAGTCTTCTTTCTTAAGGTTGTTTATTAGTGTTTTGAATTTGTAAGGCTCATCATCTTTGTAGATTATAAACCTTGGAGTTTCGCCTTTTAAGAAGTCAGGATACTTATCATGATAAGTGTCAATGTGAAGATATGCCCGTCCATCTTTTTTTAAGACTCTCCAAACCTCTTCAAGCAATAAATCTTTTCGCTTTACTTGGTATATTGATACTTGGCTGTAGACCACATCAAAATATTTATCTTCAAAATCTAGTTTTTGCGCGTCGTAAAAGTGTATTCTTGGTAAGTCAACTTTATTTATCTCTGAGTGTGAAAAAATCTTGTAATAAGTGCCTGTCCGTTTCAAACTATTCTTTCCTTTCATAGCAGACCAGGGTTTCTTGTTAATTCCATGAATCTCAATTTCAGGGTACAGTTTTCGAAGCTGCATCAAAACTCTTCCTTCACCACAACCGATTTCAAGAACGCGAACATTTTTTCTTAATTTCAAAAAATCATTTATTGTGTCTTCTAAAATGTTCTTCTTGAACTTTTCATTAAAGTCCTCAAGACTTCTGCTTCTAGAACAAAATCCTCTTATTGGTCCAGCCAGTCCAACCATGACAATAGGAGAAACAAAAAAAGGTATTTAAATATTTTTGTCTACTCCTTAAAGAAATCTTTTATATTCTTCCAAGTCAGTTCTTTGTGATAGAAGTACAGTCCTGTTATTAGCCACCCAATTATCCAGGTCAAAAAAGCCATGAATAGTGATCCTAGCACCAGACTTATAACCAACGAGAATGGCGGGCAGGTAAATGATGCGTTTAGTATCGACTCAAAGAATGCTGCGCACTTGTTTGGCCAGTAGATTGGAATCATGATTAAAAGCCATATTATCCATGAGCCAAAGAATATCATCTTGTTGATTTTCTTTCTCTTTTTCTCTGTTTCGCTTTGTGGAGCAGAGTTTTTCTCGTTAGATAAAATTTCTTCTTTCTCTTTTTTCTCTTTCTTAGTCTTTTTTCTTGGCATGTTAATACACTCTTGATTAGTTCTTGTTTTTATACTTTTTCAATTTTAGGGTATGTTCCTACCTTCATGAACACTTGCTCAAGCTTTGCAGCTATTCCCCTGTTTTCTTTTATTATCATTTTAGAGCTCATCCTTGCCATGCCTGTGAATACGAGCTCGTCTTTAAGCGTCATAACTGCAATTTTCATGTCTGGCTCTATTCCGTCGTGAAGCTTTACTACTCCTGGAACTTTTAGGCTTGCGCCATGACAAATACTATCAACCGCGGTGTCCATCACCCACATCTTTGGGAGGTGTTCAACCGCGTTTTCAATTGGTTGTACAATTTTTTTTTAAGTATGTGTCGTTGCCTTCTTTTTTGTAGAAGTGGTATGCATCTGTTAATTCTTGCAGTGTGCAGATGGTGTCTTCGTTAAAAGAACCAACTTTCGTCCTTCGAAGCTCAAACATGTTAGCGCCCACTTCTAATTTTTTTCCAATGTCATGACATAGTTTTCTTATGTAAGTACCTGCTTCTGTTCCCACTCTAAACAGCACATCTTTTCCGTTTATCTCAAGTATTTCCAGGTAGTATACAGTTCTAAATCTATACTCTCCTTTCACTGCACTCTTCTTTGGTGGCAGCTGATTTATTCTTCCGACGAATTCCATCATCGTCTTTTTTATCAGTTCTTCGTCTAGTTCTTTGTGTAGTCTCATCAAACAAACGTATTCTTTCCCAGATGTTAAAAGTGATTGTGAGACTCTGGTTGCATTGCCAAGCGACACTATTAAAACCCCAGTCACTTTCGGATCTAGCGTTCCTGAATGTCCTGCTTTGTTTATGTGAAGTATGTCCCTTGCATAGGCTGATACTTGATGGCTTGTTGGTCCATCTGGCTTGTCTATATTGACGATTCCATAATTGATTAGCTCCTCAACACCCCTCTCAGATGGCTTTTTGCCAAACTTCTCGCTAGTCTCAGAATTAGTCTTTACAAGTATGTTTCTCTTTTTCTGTTCAAAAGGCAGTTGTCCCATACAAATCATAGAAATAAGATTCTATTATATAGGTTTTGATTTTTTGAAGAAAACATAATTTTTCCAAAATTCAATTAGAAAGCATTATTAATTAAGTCCAGCCCCTACGCACACTTCAAATTCACAATCTCAGTTTTCTATCTAAATCTTTCGCTATTTCTTTTAAGTTATCAAATGCTCTGTCAACGTTGTCTTTTACTATGTTTGTTAATCCTTCTAGGTTATCAACTTTTAACTGATAGCCATTCTTCTCGCTGGTCACTATTCCTGAGCTCATCAACTTGTTTAAATGGTGAACTACTGTTCCCCTGGTAAGACCTGTCCTTTGAGCTATCTCATCAGATGAGATTGGCTCCTCTTCTTTTAAGTTTTTTATCAGCTCGATAAATATTCTAAAACAACTCTTGTCTTTGTCACGTGCTCCAAAGAGTCCTAGTGATGCTCCAAACCATTGAAGAGTCTCATTTAAATCGTGTTCTTGTGGTTTTTTGATGCTAACAATAGTTTTCTTTGTGAATCGCATATTTAAACGAAAAGAAAATAAGCTATTTAAAGGTTTTGAAATAAAGATTTTATCTCATCAACATTTTTTGATTTAACCATTCTTTGCCTTATCACATTCCCGCCAACCAGTCCTTTTGAAAAACTTGCTGCATGGCTTTTTATGCATGCAAAAGGAGTATCGTATTTTTCAGCTAGTTTTAGGTATTCAAAGAATATCTCTTTTTTCTCTTTTTGTTCATAACTCCCTTTTTTTAAGTAATCATTTATCTGTTTGAATATGTAAGGGTTTGTCATAGCGGCTCGTCCTATCATTACTGCGTCAACGCCACTTTCTTCCATTCTTCGCTTAAATATTTCTGGTGTTGTCACGTCGCCGTTTCCTATCACAAGTATATCAACTGCTTCTTTGACTTTCTTTATCACTTCCCAGTCTGCTTTTCCGCTGTAGCCTTGTTTTTGTGTTCGCCCATGAACTGTTATTGCAGCTACTCCTGCTTTCTCTGCTAGTTTTGCTACTTTGACTGCATTGATATGTTTTTCATCTATTCCAATCCTAATCTTTATTGTGACTGGCTTTTTGACTTCTGAAGATAATCTGCTGATAAACTTTGCAATTCCGTCTGGTTTTTTAAGCATCTCGCTTCCTGCACCTGTCTTTATGACTTTCCATGCAGGACAACCACAATTTACATCTATGACGTCAAACATCTTCTCTAGTTCTTTGGCCGCTCCAATGATTTCATCGATGTTTCCTCCAAATAACTGCACTCCAACAGGCTTTTCTAAAGGGTCAATTTTTAGCATTCGAAAAGTTTCTTTGTTGCCCCTAACAATTGCTGCGCTGCTGACAAACTCAGTGTAAGTAAGCCCTGCACCGTAGCGCTTGCAAAGAGCTCTAAAGGCAACATCTGTAACTCCAGCCATTGGTGCAAGTATAGCTGGGCTTTTTAGTTTTGGAAAAGAATTTTTTGTTCGCATTTTTTTAAGCTATAACCTTACTCACGTGCTCTTCTTTGTGAACTCTTATTATGTGTTCTACGTAGCTTTCTAGTTTTGGCTCGTGGCTGACCAGGATTATTTGTTTTATTAATAGCTTCTCAAGAACATCTCTTATCTTGTCTAGTTGTTCGCCTGAGAATCCGTCTGTTGGCTCATCTAGTATAAGCAGGTCTTTTGTCTTTATTGTGCTTATGAAGTCATTTATCACTTTGTTGAGCGCTAAGCGGTAGGCGAGTGCTACTGATGTTCTTTCTCCGCCTGAGAGGTTTTCTATGTATGTCTCGTAGCCGTTTTGCTCAATTATCGGCGTGAATGTCTCGTCAAGTCGAACGTTTAGGTTTTCATCTTCTATTAGTGTGTTGAACCATTCTTGGAAGTACTCGTTGAATTCTTGGTGTATTCTTAGCATTATCTGTTTTTCCATCAAGTATATTATGTTTAAGAGATATTTTAATAGCCAGTTCTGTGCTTCTCTTACTCTTGATAATTGTTTTCTTGATTCTTCTTTCTTGTCAATCTCTTCTTTTATTCTGACACTAAATAATTCTAACGTTTTTCTCTCTCTGTTTAGTTCTGCTTGTTTTATCTCTTCTGATTTTAGTTCGCCTCTGACTTTCTCAAGTGCTTCTTTTGCATCTGATTGTTTCTTTAGAATGTTTGGCTGTTCTTTTAGCTTCTTCTCAAGAACAATTAATCCCTCTTCCAAAGTTTTAATCTCATGCTTTGCTGCTTCCTGATCTTTTTCAAGTTTTGATTTTCGGGCGTTATTATCTGATAACTGTTTTTTCTTAAGCAAGTTTATCTCAATTGTTCTTAGTGATGAATCCAGATTTTTCAGATTGCTTTTCAATTCAAATATTTCTTTGATTCTTTTTTCTTTTAGCTCTTTTAGTTTTTCTAATTGGGTGTTTACATCACTTACTTTCTTGTGCTCTCGCACGTGTATTTGCTTCTTGTATTCAGCATCCACTCTTTGTTCGCAAACAGGACAGATATCAAGTGATGATATCTTTTCTATTATCTCATCAGAACTTGAATTCTTGGCTTTGAAGGTTGACTCACGGTCTTTTATCTTATCAAGGTTTTCTTCTAAGGAAGCAGTTTTTTCTTCTAAAGATTTTTTTTCCAGTCTGAGTTTTTCAGCGTCTAAGTCTTTTTTATCAGACAATTCTTTTTCAAGCGATTCAATCCTCGCCTTTAAATCGTTAATCTCCTGCTCATAGTTAGAAATTATTCTCTTCTTGTTTTTAACATCATTATTCTTTATGTCAAACTGATTTTTTAAGCTGTTAAACTCTTTTATATTTTCATCAAACGATTTAAGCTGTTTGTCTTTATATTCAAATTCTTTCTTGAGCTCAAAGATTGTCTTTTCAAACACTTTTAGTTCTTTGTCTATCTTCAAAACTTTCTCATTGTAATCTAATAATTCTTTCTTCTTTGTTTCTAAGTCTTCAGTCTTGGCTTCAAGTGCTGATATTGTTGTTTTTAATTCTTTTAGATACAGCATCATGTTCTCTTTTATACGCTTGTACTTATCTATGTCAAATATCCTTCTTAAAATGTCGAGCCGCTCATCTTGTTTTTCAAAGAGTATCTGCTTCATCTCTTCCTGCGGCGTGTAGACTGTGTATCTGTATATTAAGGATTTTGACTTTGTGACTAATTCATCAGGGTATCCTATCAGCTTTAGAATCTTGGATTTCAGTTCGAGAGGTGTTAAGTCTTGTTTTGTACCGTCAATTATTATGTATCCGGAGTCTTGGGTTATGTTTTTGCCGTTCCTGCGAAGACTTCTCCTAATAGTTATGTTTTTTTTCTCAACTGAAAAATTTAGCTCTACAAACCCCTCACTTTTCCCATGTCTTAGAAGACTTCCCCCTGACAACTGGCCCCTGATAATTCCAAACAGCGCAAACTCCACAGCCAAGAGTATAGTTGTCTTTCCAGAGCCTATGTCTCCGCTGAGCATGATTGATCCTTCTGGAAAAATCATCTCCTCGTCCTTGTAAGACCGAATATTTTTGAGCTTTAGAGAATTTAGTAACATTACAAAGGCAAAGAAGAAAAAGGGATTTATATGTTTTTACACAAACAAACTATTTTCTTGACCGCTGCAGCTTGTTTCCAATGAATGCTATGTGAGTGTCATTCTCATAGTATTCGCCTTTAAATCTTTTTGATATGCTGTTCTCAAACTGTTCCTTTGTCGGTTTTCTTGAGGTGAATGTGACTATCTCATCTCCTATATTTGCACAGTCTTTGAGTGTTGGCGTCAATTCATCTATTTTGATAAAGTGCTCGATGGCTCCATTTTCAAATCTCACACTTGATTCCTTGTTTACATCTGTAAATCCTAGCGCTGCAAGCATTGGTTTCATCATCAGATTGTATCCTCCAACAGAATATTGTTTTATTATCTCTTTTATGTTGTATGGCTTTTGTGCTGATATGTATATTTGATCTTTTTCATCCATGTTTTGTGAGTAGAGCTTCAGGATTGTTTTGGGGTCATAGTTTACAAATGTTGATCCAAGGTAAATAAATTTTGGCCCCATTATTTGTTTTGAGATAATCGAAAAGTGCTCGGTAAAGTCTCCCAGGTACCCTTGCACAGTCAGAGATTTGTCTTTTGATTTTTTACGTATTTCTTCAATGTTTTTTAGAGCGGTTTCTAACATGAACTCGTTTATGTCAATGGCATGATAGTTCACTTCTTTTTCTTTCAGTATCGATTCTCGTATTATCTTCCCGCTTTTATCTGCAGTTCCTGGTCCAAGATCTATAAAACTGTATTTCTCTGGGAGCTGTTTAACAATATCATCAATATTATCTTCAATTAATCTTTTTTCTCCTTCCAGCATCCCTTTTGAATAATCTCCGCCGTTGTATAGTTCAAGATAAGTGTTTACTTGTTCTTTATCCATGTACCAAGTTTTTGAGTCATCAAGATAGATTATCTTTCTCGTTCTCGTGTTCTTTTTATCCTGTAGTCTTTCCTGAAGTGCTTTTTGCATTGGAAGTCTTATTATCATAAAAACCACCTTATTGTTTTTTTATTAGTTAGTAGTAACAATTTGTAATATATTAATTATTCTACAGAAAATTTTATCAAAACGAAAAATATTTATATTAAAAGCTTGAAAAACTAAATAATGACTTTAAGCATAGACGCAAAAGACTTAGCAATACTTCAAGCACTAGATCAGAATGTTCGCTCCAGCTACGCCCAGATAGGCAGAAAAACAAGGCTGTCAAAAGAAGTAGTTCAATATAGGATTAAGAATCTGGAAAAGAGAAGAATCATAACAGGTTATTGGGCAATACCACACATAGGCACAATCAACCATGTCTACAAATTATTAATCAAGAACAAGAGTCTTGGAGTCAAAAAGAAAGAATTCATTGAGTTCGCCCTTTCACAAAAAGCAGTATCATGGTTTGCAACAACTGAAGGCAATTGGGACTTTGTCATCTCCAGCTATGTAAGTGATGACACTACATTTTCAGAATTTGTAATAGAACTGATGAAGAGATTTGGAAAGTATTTCAAGGAAAAACACATTCTAAAATCAACGTCAATGATCCTGATGAATGAGAAGTATTTGTACAAAGACAAGAAACTAATCAAAAGCAAAGAAGACTCGTTTTTAGCAACTGAGAACAAACCGGACAAGGTTGACACGGAAATCATAAGATTGCTGGCAAACAATGCAAGAATAAGTTTTTCAGAAATAGGAAGAAAAATTAACTTGACATCTGAAGCAGTAAGCGCAAGGTACAGAAACATCATCAAAAAAGAATTAATCAAAGGAATGAATCCAAGAATAAATCAAGAATTACTTGGATATTCATATTATCATATATTTATCTCCGTCTCTGATTATGAAAAGAAAGACGCTATATGCAAGTATTATATCCAGCACCCAAACTGTGTATTCATAATGAAGCACATAGGATTCTACGATATCCACTTGGAACTTGTACTAACTTCTGATGAAGTAGGCTTATTTATAGATGATCTCACAGAGAAATTTGGAAATTATATATCAGCATATGAACCGCTCAGAATAAGAAAAGAGCATATAATGGTTGTTCTTAGATAATCATTTACTTTTTTGCATATCTATTCCCAATCTTAACATAGCCTGGTGTTATATCAACTTCTGACCAAAATTTCTTGTAGCTAACTTTTGGAAGTTTTAATTCATCAACTAATTTTTGATGTTTTACTCTTTGAAGTTCTTTTTCAACTGCGTTTATCATCTTAACACTTTTTATTCCTTGTTGCTTTACAAGAGTGTCTATCTTAACAGGTTCAGAGTAAGCTCTCAGTGCTAATTCTCCGTAGAAGTTAAAATAATTGTCAAAGTAACTCATCACCAGTTCTCTTATTGATGAATATACTGGCATTCGTTGTCGCAGGTTTAAGAATTTGCTCTGGGCAACAGATCCATATCTTCCTTCTTTCTTGTAAACTACCAACACATGGTCTTCATCTCTTACAGCTTCTAAATCAATGAGAAAAGCGTCATATCCATTGTGTTTAAGAACCAACACTGCAAACACTGCTGCTTCCATGCAATCAGCTTTTTTATATTTAATAATATCAGAAACAGAAACTCGTTTATCGGCATTATATTCAAGACTATTGATATACTCTTGAAGTTTGAAAGGATTATTAAGCTGGTTTACAATTTTTAATTCTTCTTTACCAAACATAATCATTCAGCAATTGAACTTAAATAAATAATTTGTGAAAAAATAGTTCAAAAGAAAAATATTTTAAAATACACAAAAATATAAAATAACTCAAAAAACCTCTTTTTTTGTAAAACTATAAAACTATAATAGATTCTATTTTTTAAGAACCATCACGAAATCACCTATTTCTGGATTTCTAAACCTGTCATCTTCAGGCCATAATTTCATTTCTTCCACCATTTTTAATCCTTTTTTAGATACCAAATCAACAAATTCTTTACGTGTTACTTTATATTCTTGGTCTCTAACTGCCGTCAAATACATTTCGTTTGCTAATCCAAATGCTTGATTTGGATTTAATTCTTGCTCTTTTAAGATATCCAAAATTCTTTCTGAATAAAATTGCATTCCTGTTTTTATTGATTCAAGTTCAGTGGAATGTTCTCCAATAAATTTTTCATATACTAAAAACACACCATAATCTGTTAAATGTCTTACAACATTATCAATAAATAGTTCTTTTCTATCATCGCTAATGTGATGATAAGCTGATGTTGCAACAATAGTATCATATTGCTGAGGAAGCGTAACTTTCGCAGCATCTGCAAGCACAAAGTTTGTTCTTAATTTATGATGTTTGCTATTACTCCGTGCATATTTTATGAATTTTTTATTTATATCTACCCCTGTATAAGATAAATATTCTAAAGACGGAAAATGTTTATTCATCAATTCTATTATATAAGGTTTTATTGTGAATGGACCGCAGCACAAATCCAATATATCAATTACATCAGTCACGCCGTTGTACTCATCTATTTTATTGACTATTAATCTAAAATTTCTTTGTTCTATTTTAGTATCTATGTAATCTGAATAAACCGATGCATGATTTTTGTATATATCAAATATTTTAGCCATTTGCAACATATTTTATCACTTCATAGAAACAACAAAACTATATTTAAATATTGTGCCCCCCTAAGTGGTGTACACTAGCAAAATTTATATATTCATATTAACTTATATAACTATGGAAATCACATCTCTTGAAAAAATAGGACTAACTTCCGGAGAGATTAGAGTGTATATTGCATTGATGCATTTAGGCACCACAACAACAGGTCCAATTGCCAAAGAAGCAAAAGTTGCAAGATCAAAATTATATGACATTCTTGATAGATTATCAAAAAAAGGAATTGTCAGTCACGTAATAAAAAATAATGTTAGATATTTTTCTGCAATGCAACCGTCAAGATTATTGGATTTTTTAGATAAAAAGGAAGAAGAAATAAAGAATCAGAAAATAGAAATAGAAAAAATTATTCCAATTCTCCAACAAGAGTATGAGTTAAAAAACCTACAACAAGATGCAGAAGTTTTTGAAGGACTAGAAGGATTAAAAAACATCAGAGAAAGATATATAGAATCTATGAAAAAAGGAGATAAAATATATTTCATAGGAGTACCAAGCTCAGCGTATGATAAATTAGAAGCATATTATAAAGAATGGAATGAAAAAAGAATCAAGAAAGCAATAGATTCTTATACGCTATTTACAGACGAAGCAAAAAAACATCCTTATGTAAAAGAAAAATCCAAACATAAAAATACATTTATACGATTCCTACCAAAAAATATTCTATTATATTCCTGGATAGAAATATATAATGATACGGTTGTAATTGCTATAAACTACAAAAAACAAATGTCAATAGTAATAAATAACAAATATGTAGCAGAAACTTACAAACAATATTTCAACATGCTTTGGACGATAGCGAAAAAATAATTCATATTTACAAATCAAAATTTTCTAATTAAATATTTTACGAAAAAAAAGAAGAAGAATCAGAACTAATCATCATCTGAACAGACATTAGAATCATTAATACGCGCCAGGCCTTTTACAAAGTACAGCTTATTTGCCTTCTTTAAGAATTCAATTAGTTCCCCTGCAGAAAGATTTGTAAGAGAACAATTGTGAAACTTAGCATCTCCAAAACGCTTCAATACTGTAGATAACAATTTTTTCTCAAGTATTGGCGGGGTTGATTCCTGAATAAAAGATATAACTTCGTGTCCGTGTAATGATTCCATGATAATTAAAGAAATAATAACTATTTATAAAATTATTCAACTAGAAATTTTTTTATCTCCTTGTCGGGTGTATCTCCATTTTTTCCCGCTCAGTTATCTCTGCTGAGAGGATTGTTTTTTGTATTTCAACAAATATTATCACCATGCTAGCCATTAAAAAGATTGATATCCAGTGTCCAAGGTTTAAAGGGGCTGTTCCAAACACTTTACTTAGCGGCGCCCAGTATAATACTAACATCGTGACCATTAGGGATGCGGCGTATCCTAAGAATAAGCTCTTGTTTGAGAATAAAGATTTTGAGAAGATGGTTGAGTCAAAACTCTTAGCGTTGAAAACGTGAAACAATTCAAACATTATAACTGATACAAACGCGACTGTCTGGGCAGTTTGTAAGTCTGATTGTTTTACAGTTAGTTCCCACATGAATAGCGCTATTGTTCCAAGAACTATTATAGGAATTATCTGACTTATTTTTAAGAGTAAATAGTTTGAGAGTATTCCTTCACGCGGATTTCTGGGCTTCTGGCGCATTATGCCTTCAGGGGGTTTTTCTAGGCATAAGCCAAGAGCTGGTATGTCACTTGTCACCAAGTTTATGAATAGTATCATTATGGGTGTTAGTGGAGGAACAATTCCTAGTATTGAAGCTATTAGTATAAGTGTTACTTCTGATAAGTTTCCTGGAAGTAAGTAATATAAGAATCGCTGGATGTTGCTATATATTGTTCGTCCTTCTTTGATTGCATAGACAATCGTTGAGAAGTTGTCATCCTTAATTATCATTTCGCTTGCTTCCTTTGCAACCTCTGTTCCGCATAGCCCCATCGCAACGCCAATATCAGCTTTTTTAAGAGCTGGAGCATCGTTTACTCCATCACCAGTCATGGCCACTATATGTCCTTGAGACTGTAAAGCCTCAACCACTCTTAGTTTGTGCTTTGGAGTGACTCTTGCGTAAACTGCAACATCTTCAACTATTTTCTTGAATTCTTCATCAGACAATTTATCAAGCTCTTCACCAGTCAACACTCTTTGGCCGGGAAGCAGTATCTTAAGCTCTTCAGCAACTGCCTTTGCGGTCAAAGCGTTATCACCTGTTATCATAACCACTTTTATACCTGCCTCTTCGCACAAACGGATGGATTCAAGGGCGCTTGGCTCAGGAGGATCTCTTATTGATACTAAACCTACAAATATTAGTTCTTTCTCAACTTTTTTCAAATCATATTCAGTTCCTTTATGCTCTTTATATGCTAATCCAAGAACTCTAAAACCTTTACTCGCATACTCTTCGTTTTTCTTTATAATCATTGCACAGGTTTTCTTGTCTAGTTTTTTAACAGATCCATTCTCCAAGTAGTAGCCGCTTTTCTCAAGCAACTTTTCTGGAGCACCTTTACAATAGACGATTGGTTTTTTCTTCACGAGGTGGATGCTGCTCATACATTTTCTTTCAGAATCAAATGGGTGCTCATGAAGTCTTGGATAAGTCTTGTGAAACTCTTCCTTGTCCAGTCCTGCTTTTTTAGCAAGCACAATTAGTGCTCCTTCTGTTGATTCACCATCAACATGCCACACTCCATCATCATTCATCTTCAAAGAAGCATTATTACAAAGCGTTCCTATTTCTATTATCTTTGACACACCATTTGTTTTTAAAGGATCTATTTTTTCTTCTTCTTTTAAAAAAACACCTTCTGGAGAAAAACCTTTGCCTGTGACGCTTACCTCAACATCAAAAGCCCAGATATTCTCTATGACCATCCTGTTCTGCGTTAATGTTCCGGTTTTATCAGTGCATATGACTGTGCAGGTTCCTAAAGTCTCAACTGCCGGAAGCCTCTTTATTATGGCGTTTTGCTTTGCCATCCGCTTCATACCTATTGCTAAAGCAACACCTATTACTGCTGGCAAGCTTTCTGGTATTCCACTCACAGCAACAGCGACAGCCAACAATAACAAGCTTGCGAGAGGCTCGCCTCTCATAAAACCAATCAATACTATTAAAAAGCATATTACAAGGACTGTGTAGCTGAACTGTTTTCCAAGCTTATCAAGCCTTTCTTGAAGAGGGGATAGTTCTTCGCCTGCATCTTTTACCATTGAAGCAATTTTTCCAAGCTCAGTTAGTTTTCCAGTGTCTACAACGACGAACTTTCCATGACCATTAATCACTTGTCCGCCTGCATAAACCATGTTAAGCCTTTCAGCAAGCACAGTATTCTCAGCTAGTTCCTTGTTTAGCTTCATAACTGGAACACTCTCGCCTGTTAGTGCTGATTCATCAACCTGAAGGTTTACAGATTCAATTATTCGACCGTCGGCTGGAACAATGTTTCCCCGGCAAAGAACAACTATGTCTCCTGGAACCAGATCACTTGCAAGTATTTCTAGCCCCTTACCTTCTCTGATAACTTGGGCTTTTCTAGGAGTAAGATTTCTCAAAGCCTCCATATCCTTAGTTGCTTTAAACTCTTCAAAAAAGCTTAGCAGCACAATAAAAAGAACTATGCCTGTGATAACTACAAACTCGACGTGATCGCCTATGAAGAATGATATCAAAGCTGCACTTATTAGTACATATATTATGAAGCTCTTGAATTGACGCAAGAATATTGCAAGAATTGATGCTTTCTCCTCCTTTGCAGTGATGTTAGAACCATACTTTTCAATCCTCGCCTTAGACTCATCACTTGACAAGCCACTGGCTGAATCAACAGAGAACTCTTTAAGAACAGCTGATGAACTTTTAACATGCCACTGGCTCATAAACTTAAAAATTCTCTGAATAGCAATATAAACTTTGTGTTAGCACTAAAAAAGAATGAATTGACAACTATTTTTCAGCCAAGTTCCACAGGTATTCAAAGTAAGCCTTCATCTCTTCACAGACCTGTTTGCTTTTTATCTCAATAAATGATTCAGTTTCGTCAAGGTAGATGAAAGTTACGTATCCATCATAGATAAAGGTCGTTGCTTTGTTTGGGAGCCGGCCAAGAAAACGGTTTTTTCCAAGATTCTCAAACTGCTTCATGAATATGTTGTTCTTATGTTTCTTATCCCATATTGCTCTGCAGTCCACATTCTTAAGCGACTTAGTCTTTGAAAGCTCATCAAGCAATCTTTTTATCAGCAGCCTTGAAGAAGAAGTGGTCAGCTCCGGGCTATTACTTATCATATACCCAAATGTCAATTTTCCTTCTCTTGCAAGCTGATATAGTTTTGTATCAATTTCAGAGAAGGAACCCTTTGAATCAACATATCTTACGAAAGTTTCCTCTCTTACCTGCAGGCTTTCAACTTCTGGAATAATAGCTAGGAGCAGTGATTCCTTGCTTTTTATTCGTCCAAGAACATTTATCAATTCATTTGCAGAGAACAATCTTTTTCCTTTGATATTTGACTCTGAAACAAAGCCTTTTTGCACTAGCCTTTTTAGAACATCGTAGCATGATGAACGATGTATTCCCAAGTAATTTGCAATTTTATAAGCAGATAGTTGGTTTTTTCCAACCAAACAAATGAATATGTTGGTTTCATTATCATCTAAACCATATTCTTTTAATAGCAACTTGATTTTTTCATTCATGAAACAAAAAAAGAAGTTGTTATTTTTAAATATTTTCATTCAGTCGGTCTTTTCCGACTACGCAGATATTTAATTAGAGTTGCATCTCCAAAAAGCATGACTGTTGAATCTGATGTAATAAAATATGGGCGCGAGGAGGCATATTTGGCATATTCAGAACTAATTCAACACCACCAGATAGATATAAAAGAAATTCGTCCTAATCTACTAACAAGCATAGAAGAAAATGTGAGTGAATATATTAAAAACGAGGGTGTACCAAAATACCACTATTCAAAACTCAATGCAAGACTAATTGAAAAAGAGATCTTCTTCGAAAAATACCATTATTATCCGGATGGAGCAGAGTATATAAGCAGACTTTTAAAGTGTTTGAGTATCGATGAAGTAATAATTAATTTTTATGAAAACATTCCAAGATTAATCGCGGAAGCAAAAGAATTAAGAGACAAGCCAGCAAACATATTCTCTAGATGCAAAAATATAGTAATGGTAAAGACATACATGAAAAAAATTTATCCTATGCGTAAGAATTGGAAGAACCAAGCACTCGCCAGCTTAGCTTACAACCTGTCAGCGCAGGAGTCAGGTAAAGAATTAAACGCCAAGATGCAGCCATCAATCAGAAACGCGCTTGGCATAATAAGCTACTTCAAAATATGTGAGTTTGAAGAAAGAAGAGGGTATCCATTCAACATCGATGAAAGATGCAGAGAGATACTCAAGGAAGTGCCAAAAGACATCAGAACCAAGCAATTTGACGAAAAAGACATACTATCTGACTTGTTAGGGCCAATAACAGAAAGACTATTACATGAGAAAAACATAAGAGAGTTCCAAAACAACGTATAAATGAGAAAAAGAATGGTAGCCCCCGCCCGGCACTCACACTATAAATATCTATCTCGGAGAAAGTCAATCAAAGGAATAACAGGTGCCCACAGAATACACAAAATTTAAATATGTGGTCACCCACTTACATTATATGTACCTTGAAAAAAGAAAATCAGGAAAAAATACAAAATATTACTTTGTCCATTCATTTAGAGATCAAAATAACAAAGTCGTTAAACTAAGACGTTTTTTGGGAAGCAATTTAACAGAAAAAGAACTAGAAAAATTATCTAAACGGGCAAAACAAATTCTAGAAGAACAAATTGAAGAAATGAAAACAAACGTGTTTGATTTTTCATTATCAGACAAAGAAATCAAATCACTTAACAAATATAATGATAAAATAGAAATCAATCATTTTAGCGAAGAACAATGGCAACAATTCACAGAAGAATTTGTTTATAACACCAATGCAATTGAAGGCTCAAGAGTCCGACCAGAAGAAGTCTCAAAAATCCTAGAAAAAAAAGAAACAAAAAGTCCCGACGAAATAGAAACAAAAGGAGTAGCAAAAGCAATACAATTCATAAGGACAACAAAACAAGACCTAACAATAAACTTAATACTAAAACTACACAAACTATGTTTTGAAGGATCAAAATCATTCGCAGGAAAATTCAGAAACATAGAAGTCGTTATCAGAGGCAGAGACGAACAAATAATTCACACAGGAACTCACGTAAAAGAACTCGAAAAAGAACTCAACTTATTCATAAAATGGTATAAAAAGAATAAAACCAAATTCAAACCATTAACATTAGCAGCAATAATACACAACCAATTCGAAGACATACATCCGTTTCAAGACGGAAACGGAAGAGTGGGAAGACTATTGCTGAATTTCATATTATTAAAAAATAATTATACTCCAATAAATATCCTCTTAGAAGACAGAGCAGAATATTACTACATCTTGCAAGAATACCAAAAAAACAATAAACTAAGACCCACACTTCAATTCTTAATAAAACAATACGAAAAAACACTCAGACAGGTGACCACAAAAAATAAAAAGGATTGAATTTGTAGTCACCTATTTCAGACAATAGCCCCCGCTATGATTCGAACCGAACTACCTCTTGTTCAAATATCTCTTGTGGACAGCCAAATATCTTCTTATGAAATATTGTACGAAATGCTCTTCATCTTTTCGCAGCGCCTTATAATAAGATTTTCTTTTTTTATATTCTATTACAAGCAAAGGATATCCTCTGTCCCATAACACACTATTCATGATAAGTCTGCCTATCCTGCCGTTCCCATCGCCAAAAGGGTGGATTTTCTCAAATTTATAATGTACTCTCGCAGCGAATTCTACAGTGTGCATGTTGTTCTTGCTGTTCTGAAATCTGAAAAAATCATCGAGCAGCTTGTTTAAATCCTGCCAATCAGGGGCTCTATAATCTCCTACTCTTACAAGATAATCTCGGAATTTGCCTACAATATCGGATTTTGTTTCAGAAAAAAGTTTATTGTGCCAGTGGATTATGCTCTGTTTTGTAATCTTCTGTTTCTCTGAGAAAATCTTTTTGAATAATTCTGCGTGTTTCTCCGTCTCTTTGACATCTCTAAGTGGTTTTGAAGGTGCAATTCCATGTGCGACAATGTCTCTTGTCTCTTCTTCGCTGATTGTCGAGCCTTCTATAGCATTTGTGTTGTAAGTGAAGTTAATCGACAACTCCTGGATCATCTTCTCTTTGGCAGAAGGCGGAAGACGTTTCCACTCTTGATTGAATTTAGTCTTTATTATTTCAAAAACATCATAAAATGCTTCTTTTCTGCATTCTGCTAAGAACTTGTTTTTTACGATATCAATATTTTCAGGCACTTTAAGCCCGAGATATTTTTCTCTTGTGATAATCTTTCCATCCTTTCTGAACGAATGCTGTACATAATGTGAATTTTTACGTTTTATTATCCTCATAAAATTAGAGTACCATTACAAATATAAATAATTTTCTAAAAATGAGAAAAAAGTAATGATAGCCCCGCCCGGACAAAAATCTTCCGAAAAAATTGAACAAAAACTTATAAGCAACAATTCTAAAAACACATCATGATCTCAATCCAGAATTTTCCAAAAAACAAAATAGTCAGATACATTGCAGATTTAATCGAGCCATTCATAGTAAAACAAATCCAAAGAGAACACCACACATTCTTTGTCTATCGATGCAGCGATTACAACAATCTAAATCACCTTCTAAAGTGCCACAAGTTAAACATGAACGGTCTTGAAACATACAAAGAGTTAGTGGATAAATACTGGACTGCAATTGATCTTATATACTTCATAGTTGCTAAAATTCCAACTTACACAGGAGACAAACAATACTTTGATACACTAAGAGAATTAAATCTTCAGGAAAAAATAGTTATTGACATATCATTATATGAAGTGAAACTGACAATTGAAACCAGAAAACCAAATCTGTCAGTAAAGACCTATGAACTAATGAATGAATTAAAAAAACTTGGAAAGGACATGAGATTTGTTCACGTAAAACTAAGAGGAGATTTTGCGATAACCTTTTCAAACCAGAAATTTGATGAAACAAAATACTGTGTGAGAACACATTATGGGAGAAAAGAATATTATCTGGAACCTCGGTTCGAAACGTAGAACATATTTATACCAGCACATACAAAGTTATCAAGATATAAAAATATAGCCCCGCCCGGATTCGAACCGAGGTCCCAGGACTTTTTCGACGAAGACGAAAAAGTCAAAACTTTTCTTCAATGTCACCAAAATCCCGGATGATTGACCACAGATTGCATCTTGGTCTTCAAGACGCAAGTCTTGTTTGGCCGCTACACTACGGGGCTATATCTTAAGAGAACAGTGCTTCTTTTTATAAATATTTCTGTTTGTGAAACTGACAACACATTTTTAAAGCATCGATATTTAACCTTTATGGTACGCTGTCGTCGCATAACTCGGTATTGCGTCGGTCTCGAACAACCTTTTAGCAAAAGCTTGACCAAAAAAGGATTTGCTTTGGGCAAATCATTAAATCGAGTTAACCGATTCCTTACGGAAATCCCGGAAACCTAGTAGGTATGACCTATAGGTTGGGAAATTCAAATGTGAAACTGTGTTTCACACCCAGAAAACTCAGTTTTTCTGAATGTCCGGGCGACAGCGTTCATTTCTTTTTTGCTGGCAAATTATTCCACATTATCTCGAAGTATTTATTATATGCTTTCGCTAGATTGTTGTTTGTGATAAGAATTATGCGTATTATTTCTGTCCATACTACGATTCCAATTTTGTTTCCGTATACTATAGTTGTTGTTGGTGATGCAAATTCTAGAGGTAATTTTCTATTTTCTGACAAGGGACTTTCTAGAACTCCGTAGAATTCTGTGAACAATTGTTTTGCGTGGATTTTTCTTTTTTTTCTTTCGTTTAGATATTTTTCTATGAAAAATTTCGGAAGAAGTTCATCGTTAGAACTCAGTGTCGCACTGAAAATGGCAGAGGAAGAGCATAATAAAATATTTCTTATAACATTTCATGATCCAATATGGAAGTATACTGATGAATATCCTTATATAAAATAAATTATGCATTTAATTTATAAGGTTTTTATTCTTTTTTTATTGTCACATCAGACATTCCAAGGGACTGGCCTACTTAAGGGAAGGAGTTTCGGATAAGGAAAAAATATTTACAGCGCGGCTGTGAGCTTTGCATAGTTCTCAACTCTTCCAGGCTCACTTTTCAGATAAACTATTACTGTATCTTTCTTCTCTTTTTTTATCCCTATCTTATATAAGATACTCTCTACTATTTTGTTCCTGTTTTTTTCATGTTTTATTTTTTCTATATCCTCTAATTTTTTCAGAGATTCATCATCATTTATTTCCTTGTAAATCATTTCAGCAGTTACAAAATTCTCTAAATCACCTTCGTTCTTGCAAATCTGAAAATCCTCTCCTTCAACAAGATATTTATTGGCGAGTTCAAACAAAAAAATTTGGCTGAAGCATGTATTAGAAAAATGGCTTACAATCACGGATTAAAAATTCATATACTTAAGGTGTTGCCTGACCATGTTCACATACTTGTAACACTGCCAAGAGGGATGCTTGATTCAAAAGCATTAATGCTTTTAAAAGGAGGATCAGCATACTACTTTTTCAAGA
>Ga0180009_10002336_pt1 | contig 22366 bp, 20 predicted proteins | sample OS_PC_MetaG_FD_123537 | JGI IMG/M metagenome (GOLD analysis project Ga0180009, IMG submission 123537) | Groundwater microbial communities from the Aspo Hard Rock Laboratory (HRL) deep subsurface site, Sweden - OS_PC_MetaG | ecosystem: Environmental > Aquatic > Deep subsurface > Groundwater...
ATTAGGTAAGAAGGTTCTGGAGAAAGAATTTAAGAAAATTAATATTAAATATCACGAAATTAATTCTAAATGGAATTATACCTTATCAAAAATTTAGCAAGTTATTTTTAGGCTACCCCTAAGACCCCCCAGGATGCTATAGGGAATCCAATTCTTATTCTTCCTACTTCATAATCCTGCTCAGGGATTTGGGAGCGCGCAAAATAAAGGACTTGGTCAAATGTTGCTATTGTGCAGACTCCTTCCAATCCGTTTGGCAAGGGATTATAATCACCAAGAACGCAAATCTCCCCCTTTGTCGGCCTTTTTCCGGATCTGGCCTCTGCTTTGTCAGCAAATGCATTAAAGCTGGCATCTACCCTTTGCTGAATATCTTGGGGCAAAGCGGCTTTCTGCCTCTCTAAAGCAACATCAAAATTAATGTTTTCCAGTGTTACAGGCGTGTTAAAATTTATTTGTACCATTTTTATTCCTTCTTAATTCTCCATCCTAATTCTGCCAGCCTTTTTTCCAAATCTTCAGGAGCCTTTGGCAAATTCTGCACATCATAAGGGTGTTCAATTCCATACTTTGCCTTGTCCCAACAATTTAATTCTCCTATTGATTTTATAACCTTGGCCGGGTTGCCTGCAACAACACTTTTTTCAGCGACTGGTTTCAGAACAACAGACCCTGCGCCTATTAATGCATAATCCCCTATTATTACTCCAGGTATGGTGCGCGCGCCGCCGCCGATTCTGACAAACCTGCCTATCCTTGGCGCATAATCTCTCTCGCAAAATTTTGCCTTCGGGCATTTTGGGTGCGGTGCATTGAAAAGCGCAACCTGCGGCCCCATCCATGCCCCATAGCCAATCTCTGAATATTCTGAAACAAATCCAAGCGCGTGCAGCCTGTTCATGCCTTCAAATTTTGCCTCTTCCAAAACAACTGCATTTAACCCTATTGCTACAAGGTCGCCAAAGATGCAGTTTCTTGCTATTCTTGAGCCGTCTTCTGCAGTGAATTTATCTCCTGTTTTCACTCCAGCTTCTATTGTAACGTTATTTCCAATATAAGAATCATCTCCGATTATTGTAACTATATTCTCCGGCATTCCTTTTTTCCAGGGTTGTCCAATGACGCTGTTATCACCTATGGCAACCCTAACACCAAGGCGGACATTTCTGTAAACCTTTGATGTTCCGACAAGTTCATAGTCCATTTTATTTTTCCCTTCAGATTCCATTTTAATCCAAAAATACTTCTTTTCCAGTGTCTGCGCTTTCGTAAATCGCTTCTATTAACTTTACGCTTTTCCTGCCTTCTTCACCGCCAACTCCGCCTACCATGGGCCCATTATGAAGAAGGGAATCAACAACATGCCTTATAACCTCATTGTGCCCATAGCCATAAACATTGGGGGGGTTGGTTGTGCACTCCTTTGTGTTTTCATCCTCATTCCTAAAGTCAGAAAATTCCCAATGGTCTATCTTGTTCATGGCCATGCCGCCAATTTTAGCGGTGCCTTTCTCCCCAAGAATGGTTATCGAACCCTCCATATTCTTCGGGAAAGTGCATGTTGTTGCCTCAACCACGCCAAGCGCACCATTCTTAAATTTTATCACGACAACAGCAGTATCCTCTGTTTCAATATTATGGGTAAGGGTTGCAACATTTGCCTTGACGCTGTGCACAGGCCCCATCATCCACTGCAGCATGTCAACGTGGTGCGATGCCTGCGTAAACAGCATGCCTCCGTCCATGTCCCTGCTGCCGTGCCATTCATCCAGGTCATAGTAATCCTGCGGCCTTGCCCACCTGACTGTTACATTGCCAAGAACAAGCTTGCCGAACCTGCCTCTTTCAATAGCCTCTCTTAACTTGGTTATTGGAGGGTTAAACCTGTTCTGTTTTACAACAAACAAATGGACATCATTATCTTTGCATGCTTTCATCATCCTGTCGCAGTCTTCCACTGTCAGTGCCATGGGCTTTTCAAGAAGAACGTGCTTGCCTGCGTTTGCAACGTCTATTGCAATTGAGGCATGCATCCCGTTAGGGGTGCAGATATCAATGATATCAATGTCATCCTTTTTCAGCATTTCCTTGTAATCAGAATAAGCCTCACACTGCAGTGTTGAGGCAAGGGCTTTTGCCTTTTCTTCCTGGACATCGCATACAGCTATTAGCTTTGTCTTTGGCGTCTGCTTAATGGCATTTACGTGCTTTTCAGATATCCTGCCGCAACCGATAAGGGCAAAATTGATGTAGTCTTTTTGTTTAATAAGCATGCTTCATAAGTCAAAATTAGGGGTTTAAAAACGTTTTGGATTAATAGTCAGCTAATCTTTCTGTGATATAATCAGCTCTGCAAGAAAGCCCATTGCAAAAAGCTGCAGCCCTGACACGAGCAAAAGCATATCAAAAGTCAGCAGCGGCCTTGATATTGAGCCAATAAATTGCTGGTAATAAAGCAGATACGCACCGATTATAAAACCAGCAAGAAATGACAATAAGCCAAATGAGCCGAATATCAGCATTGGCTTTTTTCCAAATGAAAGCAGGAGCTTTATAACAAGCATGTCAAGCAGCCCTTTCAGCAGCCTTCCAATGCCATATTTTGACTTACCGAACTTTCTGGGCTTATATCCTACTTCAACTTCCCCTACCTTGTACCCCTGCGCTGCAACCAGTATGTGCAGGTACCTGTGCCAGTCTGAGCGCATCTTTATTTTTTCAACAGCCTCTTTCCTGAATGCCTTTATCCAGTTCGCATCATGCAGGCTAACTTTAAACATCTTCCGCGCAAGCCAGTTATACATCTTTGACATGACTACTTTTGTTTCTTTCCTGCTTTTCCTCCACCCGCAGACCATGTCAAAGCCTTCGTCCATCTTCTTCAGGAGCACAGGAATATCTTCCTCAGGGTCGGATTCCAGGTCAGCAGGAAGGAACACCAAAATCTCACCCTTTGCATTCCTGAAAAGATCAGAAAGTGATTCAGTAAGCCCCATATTCGCCCTGTGCCTCAGGCACCTCAGGAAAGGATATTTCTTCCCCAGCATGTTGAGAACCTGTTCAGTATTATCTGTGCTTCCATCATTCATTATAAGAAGCTCTCCTGAGATTTTGCCTGCCTTGAATGCACGCCCTGTTTTTTCAACCAACAGGGGCAGGGATTTTTCCTCATTATATGCCGGTATGACGACAGATACGCTTACCATTGTTTAAACATAAAGGCTTAATGCCTTTTTAAAGCTTTTCAGCGAAGGATTTGATTTCCACCCTTTTGCTTCCAATAATCTTTCCGTCTTTAAGCGCTGCCGAGTCGCGCTCTTTCCACCACAATGCAGCATTTGCGGGTATTTCATTCCATGGATTTAATTTTGAGGCATATTTCATGAAATCCTCGTATGCATTAAGGTATTTTTCGCTTCCTGATATGAAATCGTCAGGGTGGACATTGAGCGTTGCAAGGCCCCCCACACGCGCTATGAAATCCAGCTTTAGCTTCCATGCTTCAGCTATTTGCTTCGGCTTCATGCCCATCCTTTTCAGCCTGAAATCCTGCTGCATGCTTAGCGGCAGCTCTACCATGCTTTTAATGAAAAAAGGATAGATTGTGCATGCTCCGTTCCTGAAATAAACAGGGGAATAAATGTCCGTATCAGGAATGGAGGAGTCATAAAGCATGCTTTCCGCCAGCACAGACAGGAATTCTGCATTCCTGTTAAGCAACGCTGAGCGGAACCCCTGCGGATTGAATTCGCTTAATAATTTCTTGCTTTCTGAGATCCGTTTGGCTATCTCTTCTCTTCCCAGGTATGGCAGGCTTCCGGTATGGTCATAGTCATGAATTCCAATTTCACAGCCTTCTTTTTTCAGGTACCTGAGCTTTTGGAAATCAATATAATACTTCTTAGGCACGATGTTCCATGAAGACCTGAACCCATAATTCTTTTCCATTTCCCTTATATACTCAACCCACTTAAACGCTGTTTCTGAATCGCAGTCATGAGTGAGCAGCAGCGCAAATTCTTGCCCTTTCGGCCAGAATCCTATGTAGTCTGCCGGCTTCCCGTATGCATGTGACAATGCCCCCATGAACAAGTGCCTTATTGCTTCAACGCTCTTTTCAACAGGCCATGCGGGAAATCCAGGGTCTTTCTTGAATTTAAGCAGTACTTTGAAGAGAAAAAGCCTGGCGAAGACAGGGATTTTGGTGTATGGGAACGGGAAATAGCTGTATGAAGGCCGTTTTTTTGGATAATATTCCTCATCAAGAAGCGCGTTTATGATGCCGTCGGCATTTCCAAGCTCCACTTTTCCCGGCGCTGTTTTAATAATAGAATAGGCTGTGCCGTTAATATCTATGCCGGCATACATTCCTTTTTCTTTTTCCGCAACAGAGCTTACGTAGAGCCTTATATTTTCCTCTGCCCACTCCGGAAGGCTCTGCGACTTAAGTTGCCCGAATCCTGCAATCTTTGTTGTTCCTTTGTCCTCTTTAATTTTCACTTTCTCAAGCACTTTTGAATCAGGCTTCCAGTGGCGCAGGAGGCTGTTCATTTTTTGCACACCCCTATCAGCCAGAATGATGATGCGCTTATTTTTACTTTGCTGAAGTGCCCCTCAAGAAGCTTTCTAAATCCTTTCCTGCCCCACTTGTGGATATGCCCCGGATAATTCCCCCAGTTTCGCAGGTACTTAAGCCTAAGTATGTTTGCAATGCTGAAAAAAGGCTCGTAAGGGACGCAGACAATGCAGTAATCCTTTGCAACTCTCTTAAGCCCAGCCAAAGCCTTCTTAGGGTCATCCAGATGCTCCAAGACCTCGCTGCACAGGACAGCGTCAAACGAATTAGCCTTGAATGGAAGATGATAAAGGGATGCGCGATGGAAGCTACATTTCGGGCACAGCTTTTTTGCATGCGCAATACTCTTTGGCAGGATATCAACCCCTGTTATCTTTGACTGCACGCTGTCGTGAATCTCCTTCATAAGGAATCCGGTGCCGCATCCTGCGTCAAGTATGCTTTCATGGGGCAAATTTTTTAATGTGCTGCATATGTCTTTTGCATACTTTTGTAAAACAAGGCGCATTAACGGATTTCCAACATTGTATTTCTCCAATTCACTTTCATATTCTGTAGCCATATTCTTAATTTTGTTTATATCTCTTATTTAATCTTTCGATTACTGTTGAAGCGGCAAATATGCTGGTTTCTGCTATTGTCCACCAAATCCTGCTTGCGAATGCTATTACAATGGCGATAGGCGCGGTAGTTATACTGGAAAGGAGCAGGACAATAATCCCTTCCCTTACCCCAATGCCTCCAGGCGCAAAAACAGATACAAACCCTATTACCCATGACAGCAGGAACAATGCGATTATATATGGCATGGTGGAAATTTGAACAGGGTATATTGCTTTTGCAAGGATATAAAAGCCAAAGCCGATTACTGCCCAGCAGAGCATATAATATGCTATGGTAAGCACGATTTTGCTGTAATTTACATGGATAAGCTTTACGTCTTTTTTAAACAAAGCGGCAATCCTGTTTACAATTGCCGGGTGCATTGATGCAAGCCCAAGGATTATTACAGCGATTAGCGCATATCTTGAAACAGGAAGCTCTGCATTGGAAACTGCAAGAACAGCCATTGAGAATATCAATGCCGACACGCCAAGCATCAGCGATTCAAAAAACAGGCTTGAGATGGATTCTTTTTTGCTTATTCCAAGCTTGCTGCAGTCCCTTGCTCTGCAGATAAAATACCAGACAGTGCCAGGGAGGTATTTTGCCATCTGCGACCTAAACCATAAGACTATGGCTTTTCCTGTGCTTATGTCGCCGCCGCATATCCGCAGGCACTGCTTCCAGCCAAATGAGAGCATTAAGAATCCAATTATTCCCAATGCAATGGAAAGGGCGATAAATCCATAATTTATAGTAAATTCATAGTCTGCAATCTGGCTGTAGCTTTTTACCAGCCGCTCTGCCAAAAAGAAAATTATTGCTAAACCAATAACTGCTTTAAGCGCAAATTTAAGCCATGGTTTCATGAATAATCTCACTCTTTTTTCGCTTATAAGCTTTCGGGATTCACGGCTGCAGCTTTTCATTGGCCTGCATGTCAAATAGCATGGCAAATATCAGGAACTGTATGCCAAGAAGGAGAAACAGCGCAGTAAGTATTGTTTCATTTGTTGGCGCCGCCCCTCTTATTGCAAAAAACAGTACCCTTATTCCAAATATTATTCCCAGCGGGATAAGGATAAAGCTCCAGAAATAAAAAAACACTAGCGGGTTAAAGTCCTTTAGAATATATTTTGTCCATAGCCTCCAGAAGAATTTTCTTGTATACCTTGGCGCAACCTTGACTATATACTTCAAAATCTTTATCTGGGACTGCCTTTCGCCTTTCAGGTAAATTGCCTTTCTTGGCACATCCTTTACCCTGATGCCGTATGCATTGAACAGGATGAGGAAATCCCCGGGATAGCCGTAGCCCTTGTATGCCCGGCGCCAGTCAATCCTTTTTATTGCATCCGCTGTAATCGCAGTATAGCCGTCCTGCGTGTCAAATATCCTGTAATAGCCTGAAGAAAGCTTGACTATCAATGAGAGCAGGCTGTTGCCCAGCACCCTCTTGAATGGCATTACATCTGGGATGCCGCTTGCATAAATAAAACGGTTCCCTTTTGTGTAATCAGCCTCGCCATTGATTAGTGGCTCAAGAAAACGAGGCAATTCAGCAAGGTCCATCTGGTAGTCCCCGCCTATGACAACTGCAATATCATAATTATCATCTACTGCTTTCTTATATCCGTCAATAATGCCTGCGCCAACGCCATGGTTTACCTTGTGCTGTATAAGCTCTATCCGCCTGTCTTTTTTGGCAATCCCCCTTATAACATTAGCCATGTTGTCCTTGCTGGCATCATCCACAACATAAACTTTATCAACTGTTTTGGGCACATGCTCAAGCGTCGGCTTAATCAGCTTTTCCTCATTATAAGCCGGAATTACAAGCGCTATTTTTTTTCCTTTGTACATGGTATCACCTTTTTATTATATTCAGGACTCCTAAAAATCCCCTTACATAAAACATGAACTGCTCTTTTGTGTGGATATTCCGCAGCATTTTCCAGATGTATTTCGGCCTGAGGTAAAATTCCTTGTAAGCCTGATTTCGCATTTTTATCATTTCCCCAGGTTCAAGCTCTTCTGTTTTCATGATTGGGGTTTCAGCCATCTGCACCCACCCGTTCCAGTCAGGGTTTAGTATGAGATTTTTCTCCTTTGCTTCCTTGTAAAGCTCAGTGCCTACAATAGGTATTGCGATAAAGAAAAATGCAAGCGTAGGGTCAATTTCCTTTGCAAGGTTTAATGTTCTTCTGAAGGTTTCTTTTGTTTCCCCTGGATAGCCTATTATGAAGCTTGCAGAGCATGCAATCCCTGCCTTGTTTGTCAATGCAAATGCGTGCTTTATCTGCTTTATTGTTATGTCCTTGCTCATTCCCTTGAGGATTTCAGGGTCCCCTGATTCAACGCCGAACCTTATGAAATAGCACCCTGCTTCTTTCATCACCCTTAATGTTTGCTCGTCAACAGAATCCACCCTTGTAAGGCAGTTCCAGTAAACTCCGTGCTTCTCTTTTCTGATTTTCAGCTCCCTGATTATTTCATTCATCCTTGGCTTGTTTATTATGAAATTCTCGTCATTAAATTCAAGGCATTTTATCCCGTAATTCTTGATTAGGTAATCAACTTCTTCCATTGTCTTTTCAACGCTTCTGTACCTCACTTTCCTTTTCCACATTACTTTTGATGCGCAGTACTTGCACCTGTAAGGGCAGCCCCTCAAGGAGAAAAAGATTGTAAATGGGTTTAGCCTTACTCCTTTTTCGGTAAATATCGCATGGTGCGCAGGAGGCGAGTATTTTTTCATTGGCAGCAAATCATATGCAGGTATGGGCAGGATATTTATGTCTTCCATAAGCGGCCTTGCCGCATTTTTCTTGACTTTTCCGTTTTCCCTGTATGCAAGCCCTTTTATTTTTGAGAAATCGCCTTCTTTTTTCTTAAGCTCATTTAAAAGCTCAAGAAATGTAACTTCACCTTCCCCGAATACGCCAAAATCAATCTCAGGGAATGCTTCTAATGTCTCTTCAGGGAGCGCAGTAACATGGTCTCCGCCCAAGACAGTGATACAGGAAGGGTTAAGCTCTTTCGCCGCTTTCATGATTGCAGCTGCGTTTTTCAGCGTGGGAGTCACGCTTGTAAGCCCTACAACCTTTACATCTTTAGGGATATGCTCCTTAATTTCATTAACCCCAATCTGCAGGGCTTCGCAGTCAAGTATGCTTATGTCCTTAAACCCATTTTCTCTCGCATACGCCGCGATGCATGCAAGCCCCATGGGCTGGGCAATGCCTGCTATTGTCGGGACTTTTGTATAAACCTCTTTCTCAGGAGGCTTGATTAAAAGTATTTTCATCAGGAATTTAAGTGAAGCGGGTGATTTATAAGGTTTCTGGAATTGTTATGCTAATCTCATAATATCTTACTAAGCATAAATCTGAAGCAGAGATTATAAATTACCAATTATGATTTGGGTTGATATCCTAGTATGTTCCTTTTTTTCACTTCTTTGCTTATAATTTGCTATTACTTCTTTCAGGCCATCCTCGAGAGAAACCCTTGGCGCCCAGCCTAAAACTTTCCTTGCTTTTGCAATGTCAAGCACATAGCGCCATATCTCATTTTCGCGATAAGGCAGCGCAGCGAAACTAATATGTATTGTATTTCCCATTATGCTGTTTATCTTTAACGTAACATCCTTCAGCTTTACCTCAATCCCAGATCCTATATTTACAGCCTCGCCGACAGCTGCAGGAATATAACTTGCCTTGATTATTGCTTCCACAACATCATCAATATAGATAAAATCCCGCGTTTGCTTTCCTGCTGTCATTTTCATATCCTCACCTTTTAATGCAGAAGCAATGCACTGCGGAATAAACATATTCCCTATCTGCCCAGGGCCATATACTATTGCAGGCCTTAGTATCACAACAGGCTTATGCTTTTCTTTAAATTGCCGCATACAGTGCTCCTCAGCCATGGCTTTTGAGCGCGCATAAGCAGTCCTTGGATGAAGGGGCATCTTCTCTGAAAACGGCACTGGATTCCCATAATAGGATTCAGATGTGCTAAGATAAACAAACCGTTGGTATGACACATCTTCGAGAGCGGTAAGCAGATTTACTGTCCCTTGATAATTTATATTAAATATACACTCTTCAAGGGCATTCCGGTCAAGGCATGCTGCAAGATGCACAACTATTTCCGGATTGGCCTTATTAACAATATCTTTTAAAGCTCTCAAATCGCATAAATCAGCATTAAAATAAGAAATATTCGAATTGTGTGGATTCTCTTTGTCAATCGCATATACGCTTGCTCCTTCTTTCAAAAGCCGGGCAGCCAGATGAGAGCCTATAAACCCACTAACACCTGTTACAAGAACCCTTTTTCCTTTTAATTTGCCCATTTTACTTGTGCGCTGCAAAGAACTCCCTGTACCACGCTATTGTCTCTTGCAGCCCTTCCTCAACAGAATAAGTAGGCTCCCAGCCAAGGACAGCCCTTGCTTTCTCGCTTGAAAGATACTGGTGCTTTATCTCGCCTGAAGCATCATTAAGTATTTTTGGCTTTAAGTCAGAACCCATCAGGCGTATTATTGTATTTACAATCTCAAGCACATTCAGCTTGTTATTATAGCTGAAATTAAATGCATTACCCTTAATATTGGGCTTGCCAACATGCTCTGCAAGCAGCTTGTAAGCATTTACAGCATCTTTTATGTAAATGTAATCCCTTATGTATGTCCCATCGCTTCTTATGATTGGCACTTCGTTATGTAATATTGATTTTATTGTGCCCGGCACTATCCTGTTGAAGTTTAAATCTCCGCCCCCAAAAAAGTTCCCGCACCTTGTTATGCCTACAGGCAGGCCATAAGTCTTGTGGTAAGACTGCGCCAATAAGTCTGCACAGGACTTTGAAACATCGTATGGATGCTCGCCCTGCAACGGCGCATCTTCTGTGTAAGGCAGGACTTTCTGCGTGCCGTATGCCTTGTCGCTTGACGCAACAACAACTCCCTTAACAAGCTTGCTGTTCCTTACAGCTTCAAGGACATTCCATGTGCCTTTTATGTTAGAATCAAAAGTGCTGAGCGGAGACCTGTTGGCTGTTGTCACAATTGCCTGCGCACCAAGATGGAATACAGTGTCAATTTCATACTCATTTAGCGCCCTTTCAATAAGATGATAGTTTGTAAGGCAGCCATAAACGCAGTTAACATGCTCATTATGCCTCCATTTAAAGAAATTCGACTTTGCAACCTCATCCCTTACCAAAGCAGTTACATTTGCCCCGTTAGAAGCCAGCTCTTTTATAAGCCATGGGCCCAAAAGCCCTGCTCCGCCTGTAACAAATACATTCTTATCATTCCAAAATCCAACCATAGATTGGATAACCCCGAGAGCTGTTTTTAAAGCTTGTGGATTCTGCATACTTTTAGAACTATTTATCCCATATCTTCCAAGGCACTTTGCCCGCATTCCATATCTCATTCAGCTGCTCATAATCCTTGAATGTGTCCATGCACTGCCAGTATCCATCATGCTTATAGCACAAAAATTGCCCTTCTTTAGCAAGGCTTTGCAATGGAACGCTTTCAAGCATGCAAGAGTCATCTTCAGTAAGATAATTGAATATGCCTTTATTGAAAACAAAAAACCCTCCGTCTATCCATCCTTCATGTATTGTTGATTTTTTGGTAAAATCAGTTATCTGATTATTTGCATCAATGCTTAAATTACCAAAGCGTATAGTAGGCCTTACAGTTGTAACAGTGCCTATCTTCCCGTGTAACTTATGGAATTTCAAAAGCTCAGGGATATTTACATCAGCCACGCCGTCGCCGTAAGTCATAAAGAAACTGCTGCCGTCAATGTATTTTTCAATCTTCTTTATCCTTGCGCCAGAATTAGCCTTAAGGCCTGTATTTGCAAATGTTATGTTCCAGTCAGGTATGCCGCCGGCATCATATGTTTTGTGCTTTTGTGTTTTCAGGCTTAACTCGAAATCATATGCATTAAATGCATAATCCCGGAAATACTGCTTTATCATATCACCTTTATAGCCAAGGCACAGCACAAAGTCATTAAATCCGTAATGGGAATAAATCTTCATTATATGCCATAGAATTGGCCTGTCCCCTATCATTACAAGCGGCTTTGGCTTGAATTCAGTTTCTTCTTTTAGCCTTGTGCCCATGCCTCCGCAGAGGATTACGACTTTTGGTTTTTCCATAGTTTTCTCCTATAGACTCTAATGGGGGAAGCCAACATAACATTTTCCCTATTTGTATTTATAATTCTTATTCTATTATATATTAGTATTATCTTATTTTTAATACTTCCCTTTAAATATTTTCCTAATCTAGAAAGTTAAGAAATTTACTTTATATCAAGTAATACTTAATCAGTCAATATTGTATTACCCTTAACTATCTATGCATTATTACTAAGCTTTATAAATACGGATTATCTTGATTATTAATTGTGATTTCGATTATTATACCTAATTATAACTCGCCAGTTATTGGTGAGACAATTAATAGTTTGCTTAATCAAAATTTTGAAGGGCATTTTGAGATTATCATTGTAGGTAAGGACAAATACCACATAATACCTAGGTTTAAGGATAAAAAGATTAGGGCAATTTATCCTAGGAACAGGACAAACCCTGCGGAAGGGAGAAATATTGGATTAAAAGCTGCAAGAGGGGATATAATACTCTTTTTAGATGCAGATTGCATTGCTCCACAAAATTGGATGAACTCTCTTGTTTCGAAACAGGAACTGATAGTTGTAGGCGGCGTAGAACTAAACTCTGCTAATTTCTGGAAGACCTGTGATAATTTTATACATCTCAATAATTTATCAAGACATCTAAAATCTGGTGCAACGAATCTTATTTGTACCATTAATATGAAGATTCCTAAAAAAGTCTTACTCGAAGTGGGCGGATTTGATGAAAATTTAATTACAGGAGAAGATCTTGATCTTTCTTTAAATTTGAAGAAAAGGGGATACAAATTCTATTTTAATACTGACTCTTATGTATATCATATTCCAATAAGAAACTCTTTTAGTGATATCTTAAAGCATTCTTATTCTTGGGGGTTAAACAGTATGTCTGTTCGTTTAAAGCATATGGGTGGAGCTTATTTAACTTTCTTATTTAATACAAAGATGCTACTTTTTATAGCTCCCTTTGTATCATTATATCTTACATTTAAGACTTTCAGTAGACTCAAAAATATTAGGTACATTTATTTTTCCCTATTTTATTTTCTTAGTAAGATGGCTTGGTTTATAGGAGCCTATCAGGGGTTAAAATGCCGGCTTTAAGCCAGTTTTTATTGAAGTATATATATGGAAAACCAAGAAAGCTAATATTATTTGTGACCTCACAGTGTAATTTAAGGTGTGAGCACTGCTTTAATTGGAAAAATCTTAATATTGAAGAACTATCTTCAAATAAACTAGAATCTTTTTCAAATATGCTTGGGAAACTGGATCTGCTTAGTATCTCTGGCGGGGAACCATTTTTAAGGGAAGATTTATTGCAAATATGCGGTTTTTTCATCAAAAATAACTCTTTAAGAAATGTGGGCATACCAACAAATGGGCAGCTTAAAGGGAAAATACTTTCTTTTTGCAATGCTTTTCTGAAGACCTACAAGGATGTAAACTTATCGATATATCTTTCTTTGGACGGCCCTCCGGAAATTCATGATGTAATAAGGGGTAAAAAAGGAGCTTATGCCCTGGTTTTGGAAACCTATAAGGCTTTAGTTAGTCTTAAGAAAAATAAGCATTTTAGATTATTTTTAACCACTACCTTGACCAACTTTAATATTAATCATATATCTAAATTATTAGATTTAGTAAAAAAAGAATTTCCAGATATTGATTTTCACAGCTTTGAGATAATGCGCGGAAACCCACGGAATCAGAACTATGCTTCGCCTAGTTTGGACCAATTAAATAAGATTAAACCGTTTATATTTGAGTCGTATAAATCCCATTCATTCTATAAGAACAAAACCCTTTCTTTTTTTGTTAGATATATGAAGATATATATTTTGGAAACTTATATAAAAATTCTAAAGACTAAAAAACAACCTTTTACATGTTATGCGCCTAACCTCCATTTGGTCTTGGATGAAAAGGGTAATGTATATTTTTGTGAGTTAACGCCTGCAATAGGCAATATTAAAGCTTTGAACTTAAAAAATATATTAGATTCAAATAAGGCAAAAAGTATTTTTAAGTCAATTAAAGCAAGAAAGTGCTACTGTGTGCATTCTTGCTTCCAGCAGGACAATATAATCTTAAATATCTGGAATTATCCTGCTTTTTTTTGGTTTTTGCTTAAAAAAATGATATCCCCTTAAGATATTTTATGATGCTGGTTATAAATTTGCCAGTATAATTTTCTTAATTCCTTATATCTCTCATGAACATCATACTTTTTTGCATTTCGAAGCGCTTCTTTTTTCATGGATTTATACATCTTTTTATTCCGAATTAGACATAGGATATTTTCAGCCATAGCTTTATAATCCTTTTCATTTGAAAGTAATCCTGTTCTCTTGTCAATTACAATTTCAGGAATTCCAGCATGCTTTGTTGATATGCATGGCAAGCCGGCGGCTTGCGCTTCAATCAGCACTATCGGGGTGCCTTCTTTATCTCTATCGGATGAAGTAATGCTAGGCAAAACAAAAATATCGGATTTTTTCAGCATCTTTACGGTTATATCTCGCGGTTTGTTACAGCAGGTGTTATTTATAATAGTTACAGCATGTTTGATACCTAACAGTTTTAATTCTTTCTTAATATTATCCTTTTCCGGGCCATCCCCTACTAGTACAAGCCTTAGCTTGTTATCCTTTTTGTAGCATTCATTGAATGCCCTTATTCCCCATATTAGCCCTTTTTTCTCTATAAATCTGCCAACGAAAACTAGTTTTGTTTTATCTTTTTCTTTTTTATTTCTGTTTTCAAATCTCTTAGTGTCTATCCAAATTGGAAATATTTTTATCTTATTCTCATCGCATCCCCATGATTTTAATGTTTGTTTCATCTCTTCACTAAGGACAAGAAAAATTGAACCATATCTAAATAAGGGCTTGTATAACAATCTGATTAAGATACTGTTAGAGACGTCTCTGCCATAAAAGGAAGTGATAATCGGTTTTTTAGTTGCTACGAAAGCCATGGCAATTATACTTATTAAACCCGATGGCCCTAATTGTGCATGAATTAAATCACATTTTTTATACTCTTTTAGTATATTTAATAGAAAAAATAATCCAAAAAATGGGAAAAGTAACAATATAAATGGATTTTTGCGAATATTAATCGCAACCCCATCCCCATAGCTTACTCTCTCCAACGTTTCCGGCCAAAAGTATCTAAACCTTTTAATTTTAATTGAACTATCAAGGATTTCCGTTGTTTGGGCGCCTTTAAAATGGGGGCATAATACTTTGATTCTTATATCATCCTTGCTGAAATGTTTAAAAATCTCCTCTAAAAAATTTGCCCAATAATCTCCTGCAAAACGTGGGAAAGTTGTTGTTGGTACTAATACATTTATATGTGCCATTTCCTTATTTATAGTCTCTATCCATTTTTATACATTTCTATCTGTATTTAATGCAGTTGATACATAACCTTTTAAAACAAAGGGCCTTATTATTTAGATATCAAATGAACAAGTATATATTAAGGATTCTCCAAAGCATAATCAGCTTGTCTGTCATTGCTTGGCTTTTTTCTTATGTCGGGACCAGCAATATTTATGAGAATTTATTAAAGATTTCGTTGCCTGCTTTACTCTTATTTATTATTACCTATCCTCTTTCATGGTTCTTTGCAGCGGTTAATGCCTGGTTTATATTAAGCCCACTGGATATAAAGATAAAATTTTGGGAATTGTTTAGGATCAGGTCTGTAAGCTGGTGCTTAGGGCAGTTATTACCTGGCAGGGTGGGCGAGTTTTCTTTGGTATATTTTTTGAAGAAGCAAAATATCCCTACAGGTGTATGCGCTGTCCTTTTTGTATTGGATAACTTACTGACTTTGTTTACCTTGCTGTTGATATCGATAGTGGGTTTTTTTAGCTTCTTTTCTGTCCTACAATCCCTGCAGATGGTGGCTATATCCCTGATTATTCTATTGTTTATAATGGTTTTTATATTCACTAAGTTTGGGAGGGGGTTAATAACCAAATACTTGTTGCATAAGTATGCTATATTTTTCAAGGGGTTTTCAACTACTTTATTCTTATTCTTTAGGAAGCATTACATGTTTATTCTCTTGAACCTGCTTGTATCATTTTTGAAGTGGACGATTCTGGCTTACTTGTATTATTTACTTATAATCCTATTTGGCGGCGAAGTGGGCTTCTATCCTGTGTTCTTAATAACTTCAATGTCAGTCTTGGTATCATTGGTGCCTATATCATTATCCGGGCTTGGCATCCGGGAGTCTTTAGCCATATATCTTTATGGATTATTGGGTGTAGATACGGCTGTAATAATGGCGATACAGGTTATATATCTGATATTTAGTTATTTATTTGCAGCTATGGCTGTATTTATGCATAAGAAATAATACTATTGGTGCTTCTTAAAAATGTGGCACAGTCCGGATATGTACTTCATTTTTTTGGAGCTCACCATTATCTGCTTTATGTATTTAGGGTGCCATATGAAATCTATAGCTCTTTTTGCGCCCCTTGCATATTTCATGCTTAATTTAGGGCTAAAGTCTTTGGTGCCGGGGAATTCAATCCACACTTTTTCAAGTATTTTTATCAATGGAGTATCATATCTGGAGATCTTTGCCCTTGTTTCTATGAATTCTAAAAAGTCATAATAGGACTCATAATTCGCCAGCTTAGGATAATCCACTTCCGTAAGCTTAATCTTATCGCTGAATTGGCTATAAATTCCGCTGCCAGGATAAGGTGTTGTTACATTAAATACAGTAAGATTGGCGTTTAACTCTTTCGCTAAGGATATGGTCTGGTTAAGCTGCTCCAGAGTCTCATTCGGCAGGTTGATCATGAAATTAGCAAACTGCTTTATATTGTACTTCTTGCAAATCTTGAATGCCTGCCGTGCATCTTCTATCTTTATCAGCTTATTAATTTTGTTTAACATCTCCTGTGATCCTGATTCCACTCCGAAAGCTATCTGGATACATCCAGCATCACTCATTGCTTTAGCTAGCTCTTCCGTCAATAAGTTAACTCTTGTTTGGCAGCTCCACAAAATATTAATGTTTCGGCTTTTTATTTCATTGCAAATGTCAAGAGCCCTTTGTTTGCTTGCTGTAAATGTATCGTCATAAAAGCATATTCCATCAATTTTATATTTTTTAATTAAATACTCCATCTCATCAACTACCCTTTTAGGAGACATAGCTCTTATTCTCTTGTCAGATGTATGCCTGTCAACGCAGAATTTACAGCTGTAGGGGCAGCCTCTTGACGTAATCATATAGAATGCGGATAAGAAGATGCCCCTTATAACATAAAGTGAAGGCCTGGTGTAATATCCCATATCCACTTTATCGTAAGCTAAAAAAGGCATTGAGTCTAAATCTTGGATATATTCTCGCCTTTCAGTCTGGACTATCTTCCCTTCTTTGAAATATGCTATGCCTTTTATTTTGCTTATATCCTCATTGGTTGAAAGCGCGTTGCAAATTTCAGTCAGTGTAATTTCTCCCTCGCCGATTACAACAATATCAATAGGGCTATTTTCATATAGAAAGTCCTGCAGGAAAAGATTTGGATGAATTCCTCCGACAATTATCTTAATATTTTCAAATTCCTTTCTTATCCTATGCACCATCCTTTTGACTTCTAAAACATCGGGAGTCAGGCAGGTAATACCTACTGAGTCCGGCCTTGTAACCTGTATTCGTTCAATAATCCTATCTAGAACATAATCATTGCCCTTATGGGATTTTATATCAAAAAGGTCGGCTTCTACCCCTTTTTTTTCCAGATAGGATACTATAGACATCAATGCCAATGGCGGCTTGATACTCTTAGCCCTATTTAATGGGGACAATAGGGTGACTTTGTGCTTTATCATTTTTAAGGACATTAATTGCAAACTGATTTTTATGACTATGCCTTTTTGTTTATAAATTTTTGGTATCTATGGCTGCAACAATAAGAGCTGCTGAAAATATAAAGATTTATAAACCCAAGTTAATTCTCGGTATTAGTAATTTGCACCAAGTTGATCTTAAAATGAATATACTATTTATTGTTCCAACTCCAGGGTATGGCCTAAAAGAGCCAGGCAAGAAATTAAAAAGAAGGATTGCTGGCTTATTTCCGTCATTAGGTGTGGCGCTTCTGGCAACTATTCTGAAAAATGCAGGCCATAAATGTAAGGTATTGGATTTACAAGTAAATCCCTGTACACCTGAGATGCTCCTTCAAGAAATAAAAACTTTTAAACCAGGGGCTATATGCCTGTCATTGCTTACTGCTTCAGCATATGGGGGCTTTATTATAGTAGACTTAATAAGAAAAGAGGAAAAAGACGTGCCAATAATTTGCGGCGGTCAGCATGTCAGTCTTTTTCCAGAGAAGACATTACTTGATAACAAAGGCATAGATTATGTGGTTTTTGGCGAGGGAGAATATAAACTATTAAACTTAATTGACGCTATTGAAAATAATAAGCCCGTAAATAAAGTCAAGGGTATTTATTATAGGCAAGGAAATAAGGTATTAGCTACTGAAAATGCCCCCCTAATACAAAATTTGGATGAGCTCCCTATTCCTTCAAGGGAATTTTTTGATATGAATAAGTATATTCCAGTCCCTAATCAATACAAGAGATTACCTGTAACTAACTTGATAACCAGCCGTGGATGTACTTATAGAATGTGCAAATTTTGTAATGAATCAGGGCCTTTGCATACAAATTATAGGAGATACAGTGTTGAAAGGACAATACGAGAGATAAAATATTTAATCAATACTTATGGGGTAAGGGACATATACTTTTGGGATGATGAGTTTGTATTTGATAAAAAATGGATTAATGATTTCTGTGATGCTCTTAAGGTTGAGAAGATTGATATAACCTGGTCTTGCTGTGCCAAGGTAAATTATGTTGCTCCGGAGATATTAAAGAAAATGGCTTCTGTTGGATGCTGGGTAATATTATATGGCATAGAATCCGGAGATCAGACCTTGCTTAATAATATTCGGAAAGGCCAAACCCTAAAACAAATAAGAGATGCGATCAAATGGACACAGGATGCAGGCATTGAGGCAAAGGGTTCTTTTATGCTTGGTTTGCCCGGAGAGACGCCTGAACTTGCCCGTAAAACTATAGATTTTGCGATAGACTTAGACTTAGATTTTGCTATATTCTGCCTTACAACCCCCTATCCTGGGACAAAATTGTATGATGAATTTGTTGGTAAAGACAGTATTAAGGATGTGGATTTTAGCAAATATACTTCTTTTGCGCCAATATACCTGCCAGAAGGCTATGATAATAGGGAACAACTGATACAGTTGCATAAGGAAGCTTACAGGAGATTCTACCTGCGGTTAGGATACCTTAAGCGCAGGATGAAGTTGTTAAGGACTAAGGACGATTTTTTAAAATATATCACAGGCGTTAAGTATTTGATTAAATCCAAAGTGATTAAATCCACGGGATTATGATTTTGTGAACTTGCTTGTTTGTTCAAGGCAGCAGGGAGCCCGAAGGGCGGCTCTTTACGATAAGAAAGGCTTCAATGTTCCGTGCCCTTTAATCCTGCCGTACTAAGCCCTTTTCATAACTTATTTAAACCTTAAAAATGAGCTTATTCTAATGCAGAGAGATTTAAAGCGCCTAATCCTTGTTTATTTTGCATTTGTATTCTTAAAGATAATATTTGCTCTTTTTATCCAAGCGCCAATGGGATTTGCAGACAGCTACCTTTATGTAAGAATAGCAAGATCCATATTGTTTGAACATAGCCTATTCTTTGATAATGTATTGTATACGCTTTACCCACCAGGTTATTCTATCCTAATATCACCGGCCCTTTTGGCGCCTGCGATGGATTCTGTGTTTTTTGTTATTAAAATAATCAATGCTTTTACTCTTTCAGCTTCCATTTTCCCATTATACTTTTTAGCCAAAGATTTTTTAAATGAAAGAAGGGCGCTGATAGCAGCTTCGATAGCTGTGTGCCTTCCGCCATTCATGGCTTTCAGCGTATATCCTCTAAGTGAAAGCTTATTCTATCCCTGCTTCTTGGTCTTTATTTACTTGTTATACAAAGCCTGCTCCCTTAACAGCACTAAATATTTTTCTATTGCCGGCCTGCTTTTAGGTATAACAATGCTTGTAAAATTTAATGCGGCTGCTTTGTTTGTTTCTTCCTTTATTCTATTTATTGTATACTTATATAAAAAAGAAATCTCTTTTAAGAATGTGCTTATCTTTTTTGGTTTGGCCATCGTTATTCTATTGCCTTGGTTTCTGCGCAATGTGCTCCATTTTGGGTTTTCGTTAAATGGCTTGTTGGGCAGGTATGTTGCAGAAGTGCCCATTATTGGGGGGCATCATACTTTTTATTCTATTTTTATCTGGCTATTATTATATTTAAGCTATTCAATTATTGCCCTGGGAGTATTCTCCTTGCCAATATTTTTAAAAGGCTTGTTAGCGTCGAAAGAAAAGAAATTCAAGCTATTTTTAGTAATAGTATCTTTGGCATTCTTAACTTTTATTTTAATGGCGGCTGTCCACAGCGGCTGGTTTACAAATTGGAAAGACAGCAGACCCATAGGGAGATATATTGAGCAGTCATTCCCATTGATTATTCTTGGCGCTTTCATATTAGTTGACAGAAAAATACAAATGGGCTTTACTCGAAAAGGGATAATTTTGGCTGTCCTGTTTGCGTTATTATCCTATTTCCTGCTGAATTTTAAGCTTTATCCCCTGAATAATATGTCCATGGCCCTTATAGGGGCATTCTCTTATGCAGGCAAATGGATTGCAGTTATATGCCTGATTTTGCTTGCATGCTCCTTTATATTAGTCAGAAAGCTTAATTTCAGGTCTTTTTCATATTTCCTTATTTGCTTTTTATTATTGGGCAATCTGGCTAATTTTGCAATGATATACTACTCTTCCCAGCATGATTGGTTTTATAGGGATGAAGCGGTTATGGGAAGATGGATTGATCTGAATATAGCCCAAGATAAAGTAATAGGCATCCCTATCGAAGAGCATGGCTTTTGTAAATTTGGAGTAAGCAAAAGCGCTTCAATTTTGTATTCCGGTATGCATTTTAAGAATAAAATTATTTGTATTGATGGCACATCTGGCTATGATTATATATTAAGTATCCACAAACCCATTAATGGTTCTTTAATAACTTCTTTTGGGAATATTTCTCTTTATGTAGGGGGGATTCAGACTAAAGGATAGATTCCTTTTGCCTATACCTTTAATATAGCATATCCAAAATAAAGCAGAAACTTTCCAAATTTCGGGTTTGCAAAATTATTCCTAATCCTTTTTACAGCAATGCCTAACTTCTGACATTTCTGTTTAGTATAAAGCGCCGTAATTTATCAACTTTATTTTCCGTTTTGTGATTATGCTCTTAATCCCTTTATCTGTTAATGCCTTTAGCTCGGTTTCGCGTTGCTCCTTTAAAACACAGGGCAAATTTAGGTCATAATAGCCCGGGTGGCACATGAGCTCTGCAGTGCATTGCTCCATGTTAAGGAGCAAATTCCCGAGGTTGCCTGTTGTAAGCCGCCCTGTTTCCAGCACCCCGTAGAACCTTTTTGTTGTTGCTATCCCATTCTGCCTCAGCTCTTTTTTGGCCATTCGCGTATACAGCTGCAGAAGCATTAATTTAGGCATTTGCTTGGTTAATACAAGGCGGTAGTTGGTAATCCTGTTCTGCGGCAGCCTTATTGCCCTAATGCCGTATTCCTTTGCAAGCTTTACAACTATGCCTGATATTTTTGGGAATATGTGGATATGCTTGTGCCCATCCAGGTGCGTAGGCTTGATTTTGCTGTCTATGACCTTTTCAATTTGCGCCCTGAATTCCTTCTCTACCTGCCTTGCATCAAGCAATCCAAACATGGCTTTATATATATTATATTGCGAGAAATCCCCATTGCTGCCATAAAGCGCATTGGTTAGGGGTTTTGCCTGTGTCAGGTTGAGGTGCACGCCAATGCCTAGACCCCTGTGCCTTTTTGCCAGCCTGACAGCATGCTCATATGCATAGCCGTTAGCCATCACTGTGGCACTTGTTACTATACCTTTTGTAAAACAGTAGATAATGCCCTCATTTGTCAGTTTGCTTAGCCCTAAGTCATCTGCATTTATTATAAGCTGTTTCATGTTCTGGTAATTCTAAATCTTTTTCTTAAACAGGAGTTTCAAACTGCCTTTATAATGCTTTCGCATAAGGACAGTAGATGACCATACCCTTCGTAGAGTATCTCACCTTTAAAAGTGAACGAGCTGTTTCTTTTTTCGTTTATTCTTGAAAATCTTTAAAATTTCTGGAATCGTCCCTTCTGCTTAGTAATATCCGACTTTTTCTTAGTTTTGAGAGCCTGCCGGCTAGGGAAAGATAAAATTAGAAGACTTGCTTTGCAAGTTTTTTAAATTCAACATAATGTTTCGGGTCGATAACTCCTTTCTCAGCCATGTAAATAATCATACATGTTTTGAAATTTGCAAGTGTAAACCCTTTTCCGAGAAATATTTGAAAAAATCTCCAAACATTATAGACCAAACATGTGAAAACAAACAAGAAACATCTTATTGTTGCATTTGTAGATGTTGTAAAGATTCTTATGTCATCTGTTACACGATAAATTGTTTCTATTCCCCATCTTTTTTTATATCGCTTGACATAGCCTTCTGCTTTTTTCAAGTTGAGATTTGTTGCAAAAATCCAGTCAAACTTCTTATCCTCATATTCTAATTGCTTAATAAGAACGAACTGGCAATCTACTTTATAATTTGATTTGTCTCGATTATATTTTTCGGTTCGGGAAATCAAAATGAATTCTCCTTCTTTCATTTCTTTAAAATATGATTTATACCACTCGCCTTGTTTCTTCCAAAATATCATAAATTTTACATTCAATTTTTTCAATTCATAGATCAGCCCCCATGAATCAAACCCCCTATCAAACAATACGACATCTAAC
>Ga0180009_10002337_pt1 | contig 22351 bp, 18 predicted proteins | sample OS_PC_MetaG_FD_123537 | JGI IMG/M metagenome (GOLD analysis project Ga0180009, IMG submission 123537) | Groundwater microbial communities from the Aspo Hard Rock Laboratory (HRL) deep subsurface site, Sweden - OS_PC_MetaG | ecosystem: Environmental > Aquatic > Deep subsurface > Groundwater...
GCGCCGCCCTTGCGCCGCCCGTGCGGGCATGTAGAGTTCGTGGTTAACGGGCAAGGGAACAGTCCCTGCTCCGGACACGGATATAATTTGGGAGGGTATCCATGAAAAAATTCGTACTCGCAGTCGCCGTTTCCACTTTCGCTTTCGCCGGTGCGGCGCTTGCCAGCGTGGGCGCCGGCCTTGTCGGCAACACCGTGACGCTCACCGGGCCGGACGGCGCCGTGACCAAGATCTATTACCCCGACGCTTCCAGCATCGTGGTGAAGGGCGCCGACGGCTCGGAGGCTCAGGGTTCCTGGCGCGTTTCGGACAACACGATCTGCACCAAGGTCGGCGATGCGCCTGAAAACTGCACGGCTCCCATCGAGGAAGCCCCGGCGGTCGGCAGCTCCGGCACGATCGACGGCGAGCAGGGCCAGGTTCAGTGGGCCGTGTCGGCAGGCAAGGGCTTCTGATCCTCTTTCGCCTGTTCCAGGCAGCTTCCTGCCCCTAAAGTCGCCTCATCGAAATGCGATTCAGGGAGAATGATCATGGGAAGACTGTCCGGGAAACGAGCCATCGTGACGGGCGCTGGTAGCGGCATTGGCCGCGCCAGCGCCCTTCTTTTTGCGCATGAAGGCGCGCAGGTCGTCGCCGTCGACCGGGTGGAAGCCGCAGTCGACGAAACGGCGCAGATGATCCGCAAGGAAGGCGGCACAGTTTCGTCCGTCGCCGCGGATGTCAGCGACGAGACCGCCGTGAAGGGCTTCGTCGATCATTGCCTCTCCGAGTTCGGCGGCCTCGATGTCGTCTATGCCAATGCCGGCATCAGCGGCGGGCTCGTGCCGCTGCATGAGCAGACGGTGGACTACTGGAAGGAAATCCTTGCCGTCAACCTGATCGGCCCCTTCCTCGCCATCAAACATGCGAGCCGCCACATGATCGCGCAGGGAAAGGGCTCGATCATCTGCACGGCCTCCGTCGCGGGACTGCGCGCCAATGCCGGCGGCACGCCCTACAGCGCGAGCAAAGCCGGCGTCATCAGCCTCGTCCAGACCACCGCCAACGAGTTCTACGGCACGGGCGTGCGCGTCAACGCGATCTGCCCCGGTCTCATCGAGACGGGAATGACGAAGCCGATATTCGACGGCGCCCGCGCGCGCGGGTCGGACGACAAGATCGGCCAGCTCAACCCGCTGAAGCGCTACGGCCTGCCGCCCGAAATCGCACAGGCCGCGCTCTTCCTCGCGAGCGACGATGCGTCCTATGTCAACGGACAGGCCATCGCCGTCGATGGCGGTCTATCGAGCACGCATCCCTTCGCCGGGCGCCGCTGACGGTTAGAGCCTCGCGCTGACGCTCGTCGCCGCGCCCGCGCCGGCAAGCGTCGCGCGCAGCTTGCAGGGGCCGAGCGCAAAGGCGCCGACGCCCTTCTCGCCAAAGACAAGCGAGGCTCCGACGGTGAACCAGTTCTCACCGTCGGGGCTCGCTTCCAGCGCCACGCTCGCGCCGTCGAACTCGCCCCAGGTCCAGAAGGTGCCGGTGCCGCCCGGCCAAGCCACCGGCGCCGAACTTCCATCCGCGCCCACCGCCTGAAAAAATGCCGTCATATTCATCTCTCCCTTTGTGGAATGAAGTTTCCGCGGCAGCTTCGCGCCTGGCGCGTATGGCGGGGATAAAGTTTTTCCAGCGATGAAGGGGGGAGTGGTGCCCAGGGGCGGAGAACTGGCAGGGGCTATCTGTCTGACCGGATTTACATTTCGGGAAGACGTTTTTTCAGGCCAGCGCGCGTACCAGCATTTTCATGCGCTGTGGCGGGTGTGGATTCTCGTCGAGAGACGTCTGCGTTGGTTAGCGAGCGTCGGCATGTCGAGGCGGCCTCCCCCAGATGATCCGCGCCCCGGAGCCGGAACCTTCGGCGGCCGCCGCTCCTCCCGTCATGCCACGTCAGCCTTCAACGCTGTCAGCACGAGATTGATTTCATCCTCTGAATTCGCGATGCCATAAACGTAACGGTCAGGCCGCACGACGACGGCCTCGAATCCGAACGCTTCCATCCAGAATTTGAAGACCCCGCCATCTTCAGAGAATGTGGTGATACCTTCCCCTGCTTCCGGGTCACGACCCCCGGCGCCGATAACGACTTGTCGCGCACCAAGCTGCCGAAGGAAGTCCATGTTGTTGGCATTGATCGATTCTGGAGCGCGTCGGATTTCGCGTCTACCAGTCACGCAGTGATCTGCTGGAGGGTCGTCAGCCGCAAGGCTCTCCACCTTTCACTCCGCCGGAAACGCTATTGCGACACGGAGTCCGTTCGGCTTCCTGTTCTCGATGCGCAGCGTGCCATTGTGCTCGCCTGCAACGGCATGTGCGATGGCGAGTCCCAGTCCACTCCCTTTTTGCCCGCTGGCAGGCGGTAGAGTTCCGCGCACGAAGGGATTTACGATGTCATTCAACAGCTCTTCGGGAATTCCGGGGCCGTTGTCTTCAACGACGATCTCGACAAGGTTGCCACGTTTCCGAAGCGACAGAAACGCTTCCCCTGCATAATTTGTCGCATTGTCGATCAGATTTCGCACCGTTCGCCTGATCGAAGCGGAGTTACACACCACCTCCACGTCGTAGACGTCTTCGAGGAAGACCGTCTTTCCATTGCTCCTGTAGTCCGCAACCACGCTTTCAACGATCCGCCTCAAATCTACACGCTCGACGAGCTCCTTCGCATAATTGGCGCGCGCTATGCGGCGAATATCCTCCAGCACCGCGGCCATCTCCTCGATTGATTCGACAGCGCGCTGACGCGCCTCCGCAGGCTGCATTCCCTCGACGCGGATTCTAAGCGACGTTAATGGCGTACGCAGATCATGCCCGAGCGCGCCAAGAAGAAAATCCTTTTCCAGAAGGAGCGCATCGACGCGGGTTCCGATCGAATTAAATAGCTGAATGAGTTTGCGGACTTCGACCGTGCCTCTGTCCGGAAGCGGAATGCTCCCGCCGGCGCTCCCAAGACGGGAGGCCTCTTGAGCAACCGCATCGATCTCCCGGGTCAGATAGAGCGCGACGCCTATCGCCGCTATGGCGCTGAGAAGGCTCGTCAAGCCAATGCCCACGAGCGTATCGCCCAGGATCATCGGCGCCGGAGGCGAACTGGACTGGAAACGGCCGTTGATCCATTTATCACCGGCGGAAGACCTGGCCGCCAAATGCACTACGGCGCTCGAGAGCGTACGAGACGCAAGCCGCTGCGGTTCCGTGGTTTCGTAAGATGCGAATACCTCGTCAAACCTCAAGCCGCTTTCATCAAGCCGCGCCGCGAACACTTCGGTCAGATCGCTGTCAATTATCGAATCAGATTCCGCCGTTTCGTTTCGATCGGCAGTCCAGACATGGAATTCCGAAGCCAGAACAGAGGGCCCCTCGAAATGTCTGCAATCCACGCTCCCGCTCCGGGAGGTTTCAATCGCGTCGATAAAACATTTCATCGCCGCGTGGCCCCTGTCGTCCAGGAAATTGATGTTTCTCTGAGACGAAACGACGGCTGCCGACGCCACATGGCTTACAGACGCAATGATAAGGAGGGAAAGAGCCAACCGGCCGCCAATGCTGTCGGGCGACAGTCTTTGAAATACAGACCTCATGTCTTCCGAACATCTGCATTGAGCATGTAGCCGCGGGCCCATACGGTCTTTATATGGCTCGGTGCGTGCTTTTCCATTTTCTTTCTCAGGCGCGCGATTGCGTTATCGATACTGCGATCGAAGGAGCCGACCTCTCTCCCGAAAATCTGATCGAGCAGAAAGTCTCTCGAGAGCGGAATGCGTGGCCTTTTTGCCATCGCCGAAATGAGCGCGAATTCGCTACTCGTCAAGCCAACTTCCGCGCCGCCAACGTACTCGAGGATTTGCTGGTCGAACTTCAGCACCCACTCGCCGAACGCCCATGATTGCGATGACGTCTCCTGCGGGGCGGGCGGCCGCACATTCGCACGCCGCAACACTGCCCTTATGCGTGCCAGAAGTTCCCGAGGGTTAAATGGCTTCGTCACATAGTCGTCGGCGCCCAGCTCAAGGCCGATGATGCGGTCAACGTCGCTGCCAAGGGCCGTCAGAAAAATGACCGGAGCAGGATGATCGCGGGAAACAAAGCGAAAGAAATCCAACCCGCTTTCGCCCGGCAATCGAACATCGAGAATGATGACGTCGAACGCACGCCCATCCAGAATCGCCTTCGCTTCTACCGCATTTCTCGCCTCACTCACCACAAATCCGTTGTCGCGGAGATACGTGGCCAACGGCTCTCGAACCGAGACTTCGTCCTCGACCAGGAGAATGGAGGGGTGATCGGACAAACCGCTCAACGGATGACTTCGGTCGTCAGTCCCTGCTGGCGGTGTTTGCATCGGTTCAACTGCCTGTCGTCAACAACATGTGAGACAATCTTTCACTATTCCTGTCGCGTATGACGCGATCATTCCTGCCCCTTCAACAATTTATGCGACCGGCTGACACAGTGGCAAGAGCCGCCGAACTGCGGTGCCACCCGCTCCTCATTCGAGTTGCGACCTGGTTGCAGTCAAAACAACTCGCGGCCATCTCTAGTCCCTCGCCGAGAGCAACGTCTTCGGCCTCATACCGCGAAACCCCGATACAACTTGATACATTTCGTCGTCTCCATGCAGGCGTTTTTACCGGAAGATGCCGGTAAACTAGGTTCCATACGGACTTTCGGTCAGCGCTGCGGCGCGAAGCGAGAAGCGTCGCACAGAGAGCATGATATTTGTGTCAGAGAGGCTTGCCATCGATGAAGCACCTGAAGAAACACTTTCTCCCGACAAGGAATGGGGTCAACTGCCGCTCGTCGTATGGCGAGCTCAGGACGCCAGATCGTAGCGGCGGATTTTCATCGCGGCGCGATCGCCTTTTTCCTGTACGGACCCTGGTATCGGTCCTGCTGGCGGGTACAGTAGCGTTTGAGGTGCCCTCCAATGCCTTCGCGCAGGATGAATCTACTCCCCGGCCAAGTTACCCGGTCGTCGACACCGGCCAACACGCTTGCTATGGCGCGATCGGCAATGTGCGTCTGACGGCTTGTCCTGCCCCCGGTGCACGGTACTACGGCCAGGACGCGCAATATTCCGCCAACGAGTCGAGCTATACCGACAATGGCGATGGAACGGTCACTGACAATGTGACAGGGCTAATGTGGCAGAAGAGCTTCACCGACGATGTCGCCTGGTCGGATGCAGCCGGGCTGGCGGCGAAGGCAGACACGGGCGGCTATCGCGACTGGCGGGTCCCGACCATCAAGGAGCTCTATTCCCTGATCGACTTTTCCGGATCGACCGGGACGGGACGACCGGATTCGCCCACGCCTCCTTCGGACGCTGCGCCCTATATCGATATCCAGGCCTTCGATTTTGAGTATCCCTCGCAATCCTGGGCGTTGCCTGGTGCGGGAAGTCGATACATTGACGCTCAGTACATTTCCTCGACCGTCTATACTGGAACAACAATGCGAGGCGTCCGCACGTTTTTCGGCGTCAATTTTGCCGATGGCAGGATCAAGGGCTACCCGCTGGAGGGAGGCCCCAATCGGGGTTGGGATTTGCGGCTCGTACGCGGACCTCGCGACTACGGGGTCAACAACTTCGCCGACAATGGCGACGGTACAGTGAGCGATAGCGCAACCGGATTGATGTGGATGAAGGCGGATAGCGGCGACACCGCCTTCACCGGCGCGGTTGCGGACAATCACTACCCCGATGGGCGCATGGACTGGCCCGAGGCACTCGCATTTTGCGAAGCTTCAAGCCATGCCGGCTACAGCGACTGGCGTTTGCCCAATGCCAAGGAACTCCAGACCATCGTCGATTATTCACGTTCGCTGCAAGCGACCCGGTCAGCCGCCATCAATCCGGTGTTCGCCGCTACGACGATCTCCGACGAAAGAGGTTCCGCCAACTACGCAGGCTACTGGACCTCGACGACCCTTCTCGGTGGTCGCGAACCCGGCACCGATGCTGTCGTCGTTTACTTTGGAGAGGCGCTGGGCAGCCTGTCGTTTGGTTTCGGGCGGCCGCGCGCGTCACGGGATATTTCCGACATCAAGGATGTTCACGGCGCTGGGGCGCAGCGGAGCGATCCAAAGACCGGCGATCCAGCGGCCTATCCCGTCTTCGGTTTCGGACCGCAGGGCGATGTACGCCGAGTCTATAATCTTGTGCGCTGCACTCGCACCATGCGCCTGAAGTAGGCGAGCGAGGCAGACGCAAATACAAGCCGCGACAGACGATGCGCGTCAGCTTGCGAGATCTCCGAGTCGCGCAAGAGCGGCCGAGAACCCATTGAGGGAGAGCCCGAACGTAATCGGCTTTCCGGAGTCACTGGCCGTGGCGACAACGTTCAGCGTCTTGCCGGATTTCAATCGGGGCAGCAGCTTTTCATCCAACTGGATCGGCACGATACAACCGAAGGGTTGGCACGTCGAAAACCGTAGAGCCGGGCCTTTGTCGCCATCGTCGGCCTGCAAGCTGAGGCCCTTGTCCAGCGCAAGACCGAACGGCATCAGCAACACGCCATTGAGCTCTCCCTGCGAAATGCGCAACTCGACCGCAAGGACACGTTTGCCCGTCTTGGGATCGTTCCTGACTTGGCTCATCCCGCAATACGTGCTTTCCTTGCCGGTCGAGCAGATGACGTTCCAATCCTGATAGCTTTCGTTGAGCGAGTTGGCTCCGCCCGGAAGAGGGGCGGCGAGCACAGGCGCCCCGAGCACAAACGCGCACGCCGCCAACACTGCCGTTCTGACCGCGAGAAACGGGGTTCGCCCCGCCTTTACGACCGGGTCACCGCTTGCACCGCCACCGGGATGACGAATCCGGTGCCCATCCTTCCCGCCGAAGACTGCCGGCTTTCCATCTGGACTCATCTTCGTTCCGTCCTCCGTACCAAATTTTCATCTGCATCGTATCGTTTCGAGGGCCGCAACCCGGTGCTGACGACGAACCCCAGCAGAAATCCAAAGAGCACCATTGCCCAAGTCACCAGCAAACTGAAAATACTCTCATACATATTGCTCTCCTTACCCGGTGTGGTCTCTTTCCAACCTGAAGACGTTTCTCGTTCTTTCCCCCTGCCATTTGCTTCTTCCGATCCGGTCATTGCGGCGCATCCACGCCACGCAAACTGCATTCGTCGCCGGTGCCCCCGCTTCATTGCTCCGGCACTCGACCGGCCTCGCCTGCCGATGTCTTTGTCCCTCTAACTAGAACTTGGCAAGGAAACCGAAGTTCACGCCGACGGAATAGCTTTCGCCGAAATGATCGAGTCCCGTTGCACCCGTCGCTTCGAGGTAAACGGAGAAATCGTCCCCGAACCCGTTATAGGTTCCTCCGAGACCGATCTCGGCTGTCCACGGATCGACGCTTGAAGCCAACGTCGTGCCGTTGGCATCGACCTGCGTATCCCCGCGGAATTCGTGGTAGATGTTCCCTATTCCGCGCACGGCCAACCTGTTGACCTGGCCGTTGTCCCGCTGCCATGACAGCTTCTTCTCGGCCGCAAGGCCGGTGCGCAGGACGAGGCTGTCGCCGCCGTCGAGCGAGAAGGGCTTCGACGCGGAGTCGTAGTAAGTCGGTATGTTGATCCATGAATAGGAGAGTTGCGCCTGAGGGATAAGGACCCAGCGGTTTCCGCCATCGACATAGAAGCCACTCTCCGCGGATGCGCTGTAGCCCCAGCCACGGATGCCCGAAATCTCCGTTCCCGACGACGGCAGGTAGACGTCGTTGTCGTAGCGGGCGACCTTGCCGACCGCGTCTGCGTAAAATTTCTGACCATACCAGGTGGCGGTCGCGTTCAGGCCGTAGCCGGTCGTATCGACGCTCGTGTCGTACTGGGAGTTGCCGGGACGCGATTTCGCCTCGGTGTACTCGACGGACAGGCCGGTAATGAGCCGTTCAGCCTGGTGTGAGTATGCGAGCGCGTCCGCTCCCATGCGCACGCGCCACATGCTCGTATCGACGTGGCTGCCGCTGGTGGATGAATTGAACTGCTGATGCGCGTAGTTTCCTTCGATGGTCGACCAGAAGCCGACGCCCTCGTCGAAGAGGTTCGTCCCGAACAGGCCACCGGTGATCAAGTCATAATCATCCTTGAACGAAGACGAACTTCCGTACCAGTTGCGTTCGCCCTTGCGCTGGAACAGCGTGGACAGCTTGTTCAGCCCGAGCAGAACTTGCGGCAAGACCTCGGCAGGAACCACCGTCGGGCTGTAGCCGCTTGACCGCAGATACCAATTCTGGTCACCGCCTGCCAATCCGCCCTGGTAGAGCTGATAAGTGTAAGCGCCGGCAGACACCGTCGAAGCAAGACCGAATGCGTCCGCGTCCGAAGTCCCGCCGACCTCAACGACCTCAATGCCGTCGCCCGTGGTCAGTGCCCCGAGACCGCCGACGTTGTTGACGGCAATCAACGTGGCGCCTGTTCCCAACAGTACGTCGCCCTCAACGACCAGGCGGTCGGTCAGCGACGCGTCGTCCCCCAGAACGGTGTCGATCGACATGGTGCCGCCATTGGAAACGAAATCCCCCGAGATGGTGGTGATATCTCCGGCCACGTCGTTGGACATCGTCAGGTTGCCGCCCGAGAAACTGTTGAAGGTCTCCAGGTTGTCGAAGAACGTCGACACCGCGGAACCGGCACCGGCGGAGGCTGCCCAAATGACACCGTAGTTGTTCACGACATCGTTGTCGGTTCCCGCACCGCCGAAGTCGTTCGTTCCACCAGCTGTGTTCCAGGTTCCGTCGGAGTAATTGTTGAACGTGTCGTCCGCATCCTCCAGGGCGAGCACACCGGTAACCAGTCCGTGGTTGTCCACCTCGGTTGCATCGCCGCTCACATTGATGGCGAGAGAGGTCGAAAGGCCATCGAGGTTCTGGATCGTGCCGTAGTTGACGATGACGGGGTCGTTTTGCACGTTGATACCGGCATAGGCACCCTCAACGAGCGCGCCGCTCGTGACGATGATTCCGGTCGTCGAGCCGCTCGCCGAGTTGCCGACATAGATGCCGGCCGCCGTCGACGAGGTAACCGTGCCACGAGCCGTGATCGATACGTCGCCGCTCGCCCCCGACGTCTGGACGGCCCGGATCGCGTCGTCGTAACCCGAGACGTCGTTCACATCCAGGACGATGCCGCCGCCGGCGTTCCAGCTCAACGCATAGATGCCGTTGGCGCCCGTTCCTGTAACGGCCCCGCTCGTGGTGATGGAGATCGCGCCGGTACCCTCGTTTTCGGCATAGATGCCGGTACGGTCGCCGCTCACATCTCCGCTCGCAACAATCGTCAGGTCCGTACCATAGGCGCGCACCCTTATGCCTTCATAGCCAAACGCGCCATCGGGATCATGAGCGGTCACGTTGCCGGCAACGGTGATCGTGGTTGCGCCGCTGCCCATGTTGAAGACGGAGATACCCGCTTCCCGGCCATAGACATTGCTCGCGTTCGCCGTGGCACCGTACAAGCCACCATAGGGATAGAGCCCGCTGACATAGGAGGATGTTTCACCCACGGTGACGGTGAGATCCGTGGCCGAGGAACCGTTGAGCGCGTATATGCCATAGACCTTGTCGCCGGAGACCGTCCCGCTTACCGTGATCGACATGGCTCCGCCGCTGTCGTTGCGCGCATTGATGCCGTCGGAATAGCCAGAGACATCGGCAACGTCGATCGTCAGATCGTAGACTCCGGAATTGCGGGTATAGACGTCGATGCCGTCGCTTGCGGTGCTCGTCACCGTTCCCGTCGCGGTGATCGACACGTCTCCGTTGCCCCGGTTCTTGACATCGATGGCGGCGTCGGCCGCGGTAACATCCGCCACCTGAACCGTCACACCGCCGCCCGATGGGCTGTTGTAGATGTAGATTCCGTTTGCGGTCGCGCCTGTGACCGTGCCGCTGGCCGAGACGGATACCGCACCCGATCCCATGTTTTTCGCCCAGATACCGGTTGCAGCACCGTAGACATCCGCCGCATCGATGGTCAGATCGGTGCCGGTCGCTTCGTTCCACGCATATACGCCGTCACCGGCCGTCGCCGTCACGCTCGCCGTCGAGATAACGGAAGTCGCGCCGGTTCCATAGTTCAGCGCCGAAATCCCGCGCCTGATGCCCGTCACATCTCCGCTGGCATGGATGGAGAGATCGGCGCCACTCAAATAGTTGAATGCGTCGATGCCATAGTAGGCATTTCCGGTGACCGATCCGCTGGTCGTTACAGAGAGCGAACCGCTACCCAGATGAAAAGCCGCGATACCGCTCGCGCCACCGGACACATCCCCCGTGGCGGTCACCGACAATCCGGAACCCGAATTACTCGTGTGGGCGTAGATGCCAGCGGAGCTCGCTCCCTCGACAGTGCCGCTGGTCGCGATGGAGAGGGCGCCGGTTCCGTAGTTGCGCGCGTCGATACCATGCCAGGCGCCGTAGACGTTCGACGCTTCGACGGAGAGGTCCGTTCCCGCGCTGCTGTTGTCGGCCCAGATGCCGGATCTCGTGGAGGAAACAACGGTGCCGCTGGACGTCACCGAAATGGCGCCCGTGCCCTCGTTCTTCGCGTAAATGCCTTCGCGATCCCCATAGGCATTTACGACGTCGATCGTCAGGTCGGTGCCGCTTGCCTTGTTGAAGGCGTATACGCCGTTCTTGGACGCGCTCTCCAGCGTGCCGGTAGAGGTGACGGACAGAAATCCCGTCCCTTCATTGCGCACGGCAATAGCCGAATTGCTCGCGGTCACGTCCGCGGCATTGACGATGAGGTTGGTGCCGGCGCCCTGGTTGATACCCATGATGCCCCGGTCGTTGGTCGCCGTCACCAGGCCGGCCGGCGTGATGGAAAGAGCGCCCTCACCATTGTTGGTCGCCCATATGCCGTTCCAACCCGTCACGTCGGTCGCGGAGATCACCAGGGAATTGCCATCGCCATTGGCAGTGCCGGCCGTCGAACTGACGGCATAGATTCCCTCTCCGCCTGCGGTTATCCCCCCGGATGCGGTAATCGACAGCACGCCGTTTCCGGAATCGATCGCCTGGATACCGAGCGCGTCGGAATAGACGGCGCCGGTCGAGACAATGGTTAGATCGCCGCCGTTGTTCTTCGCCCGAATACCGTAATCGACGCCAGTGACGGAGCCTCCCGTTGTGATCGAGAGAGCGCCCGAACCATCATTGTATGCGTAGATGCCGGCCGTCTCGCCGACAACATTGCCGGACGCGACAATCGCGAGATCCGTGCCGCCGGAAAAGGCCAGGATGCCTGCGCGTGTGCCCCCCGTCACTGAACCGGAGGTCGTGATCGTGGTTGCGCCACTGCCGAAATTGTAGGCTGCGACACCACTTTTGCCGCCGCTCACATTATAAGCATCGACCGTCAGATCGGAGCCATAGTTGATGGCATAGATGCCATCGTAGGTCGAAGCCGTGGTTGTGCCGCTTGCGGTGATCGAGAGGACGCCGGTTCCATGATTATCCGCATCGATACCGGTCTTTTGCCCTGTCACATCCCCGGAAGCCTCGACAATGAGGTCGGTCCCCGACGGGCCGTTATATGCATAGATACCCTTGCCGGTGGTCCCTGTGACGGCGCCACCCGTCGTGATCGACAGTGCGCCCGACCCTTGGTTGTTCGCATAGACGCCGTATGCATTCCCTGTCGTATTATAAGCATCGATCGTCAGGCCGGTCGTCGTCGCGGAGTTCCGTACCCGGATGCCGGCCAGGGTTCCTCCGCTCACCGAACCGCCGGCGACGACGGTCGATGCTCCGGTGCCTTTGTTCTGGACATCGATACCAATTGAAGTGCCGTTCACATCGCCGCCAGCATCGATTGAAATGCCGGTAGTGCCGGCGTCACCGTAGGCAAAGATCCCTCGACCGCCATTGGCCGTTACCGTCCCGCTCGTGGTGACGGAAATGTCTCCCGCGCCCAACTGGTCCACGGTGATGCCGTGGCTGTAGCGGCTATAGACATCGCCGCTCGCTGTGATGGAAATCGAGCCGGTACCGTAACTGACGGCGGATATTCCGACGCTCGCGCTCGTGACGTCGCCCGAGGCATCGACGGAAACGTCAGTACCGGATGTCTCGTTCCAAGCGAAAATGCCATACCCGCCAGACGAGGTCACCGCGCCGGTCGTGATGACCGATACCGCTCCGGTGCCAATATTTCTTGCTGAGATTGCAGTTTCGACGCCGGAAACGTCGCCGCTCGCATTGACTGAAATATCCGTGCCAAATCCATATACGGATATGCCGACCGTGGTGCTTCCGGTTACCGAGCCGCCCGTCGTCACCGACAACAGCCCGGTACCGCGGTTGATGGCATAAATGCCCGTCGTACCGCCGGATACATCGCCCGTGGAAACAACCGTAAGATCGGTCGCCGTCGAGCGGTTGTACGCATAGATGCCTTTGGCCCCGCTTCCCGCGCTGATCGTACCGCTCGTGGTGACCGTCGTGACGCCGGTGCCGTCATTATGGGCGACGATGCCGATACCGTCGGCATCGACATTCACCGCATCGACGGAGAGATCGGTTCCGTAGGTTCTGTTCCAGGCATAGATGCCGTCTCCGGCCGACGACGTCACGGTACCGCTGCTGCTCACCGACAGGACGCCGCCACCGAAATTTCGCGCGTAGATGCCGCCCTGATAACCGGTGACGTCCGCCGCGGAGACCGTTAAGCCCGTGCCGCTGACGCCTCCCTGCGTCCAAATACCCCACTCGGTCGAACCGGTAACGGAGCCGGACGCGGAAACGCTCAGCGCGCCGGAGCCGTCATTGTTTGCGACGATGCCCGTGCCGTAGCCCGTGATGGATGAGCCGTAATTATCAGTGAATGTGGTCCCGTCTGTGCCCGAAAGGACGATGGCGTTGCCGCCGGTCACACTCGTATCCACGCCGAAGCCGGATTCGGTCGTCACCGTCAATGGCGTCCCACTCAGCGAAATCTCCGTATCGCTTGCCGAATTGGCCACGCCGGAGCAGCTGTACGTGCCGGCCGCGCCGGTGCAGTCACCGGCATAGACGCTACGCGCATATCCCGACAGCAACGTCCCGACGAGAGCGGTGCTCATGATCAGCCGGTGGCGAAAAGCGGCTCTCCCGGCGCGCAAATTTGGACGGATCATCTCGGCATTCCCCCTGTACAACAAAACTCAAGTGGACGATCGCTCGTCCGGGTTACTGGTCGATCGAACGGGCCTGGGCCACGTCCGCCTTCTCCGCCGCAAATGTGATGAGCGCCGCCACGTCGGGGGCGCCGGGACTTACCGCCATCGGACAGGCAAATCCGGGAATGACGCCGATGTCATAGAGTTCCGCGACGGCGCCATCGATGCGGAACCAGTCCACGCAGGCGCCGTTCGAGAGATCGATGACCTGGATGCCGCACCAGGGCTCGGAGTCGGCAGCGTCGAGACGCCGATCGAGCGCCAACCCCTCAAAGCGCTTGTATCGCGGCTTGGAAAGACCGACGAAGGCGTAGTTGCCGTGGAAGGCGAGCCCGCGCAGGAAGCCGGGGCAGAATGCCTTGGGTTCGAAAACGCCCTTGCCGCCTTCAAGCTGCGCCACAACGCCGAGTTCGCCCGTGCCGGAGTTCAGCACCCACAATCTGCCGCCGTGGAAGCGCGGCGAATGCGGCATGGAGAGGCCGGAGCAAATGATTTCGTTGGTCTCGACATCGATGACGACGCCGCCGTCGGCGCGCCTGTCGCGCCAGCCATCGACCGTATCCGACCGGCTAACGGCCGTGACATAGGCAGGCCTGCCATCTCTCAAGGCGAGCCCGTTCAGGTGGCACCGGTCTTCGTCCACCAGCGCCGAGATGAAGGTCGGCTTCCACAGCATTTCGAAGCTGTGGCGCGGCGAAACCGTGGCGAGACAATTGAAACGCGTGTTGACGAAGACAAGCCGCCCCTCACCATCGAGCGCCACATCATGCGCGTCGAGTTCTCCGGTCATATGGATGGCGCGCGGCATGTAGCAGGCGTCGAACGTGTGATTGATCCGTTGATCCGCTTCGAGAGCATTCCCGAAACGGATGATCTGGAAGCCGGCCGCCACCGTCAGACTTCCATCGCCGCCAACGCAAATTCCCATGGGCTTGCGCAGGGCGGATTGATGCAGATGGGCGCCGCCCTTCGGATTCCGCCCCAGAAGATAGAACAGCCCGGACTGATAGGAGGAGAAAGCGATAGAGATGTCGAATTGGGCCAGACGCCGAATGAAACCGCTCGACATCGTATAGGCAATGTCGCCGGCCTCCCCGCCTGGAGCGGTGGCCCGTTCCGCCCCGCCTGCTGACTCTGGAGCGGAAACTCTCGGCTCCGCCGTCAAATCCTTCCCGGTCGTCCCGTTGCCGGCTGGCTCCGGCGCTGTAACTTCGGCATCCTGCAACACGGCATCCCCCAACTCGTACAATTTGCCGATAGCCGCCCACCATTCGGCGAAATTTGCCCAAGGTAGAAAGCTGTCTGACTGGAGGGTCTCAAATTTCCCACTCAGAAATTTCGTAGCGATGTCGAAAGTTGGCTCCGAATTGTCGTCAAATTGTACTTTGCGCACCCTTCGACGGAGCGGAGCGCTTAGTCCGCAAAGGTTGAAGGCTTGGGTGAGCCACGCCTGCGCCGGAAAAGACCAGCGGAAGTCTCGATGGGAAATTGATCTGTATGCGCTTCTTTATCCGGTCGCACGGCTACCCCGCAGGGGGCCGGAACTGGGCGCCGCCCGCTCGGCGCGGCACAGTCGAACGCCATCCTGCGGGCGATCGCCGGCGGAGAAGACCCTTCAGACCGGCGCAAGGACGATCAAACGCGCCACAGATTTCAGAGCAAATAGTGCCCCGGGGGCAGACGGATGGCGGGGGCTATCCCGCTTGGTCTGATTCAGGTTTTGGGAGAGACGTTTTTTCAGGCCAGCGCGCGTACCAGCATTTTCATGCGTTGTGGCGGGAGTGGATTCCCGTCAAGAGAAGTCTGCGTTGGCTAGTGAGCGGCGGCATGTCGAGGCGGCCTCCCCCAGATGATCCGCGCCCCAGAGCCGGAACCTTCGGTGGCCGCCCCTCCCGTCATGCCACGTCGGCCTTCAACGCTGTCAGCACGAGATTGATTTCATCCTCCGAATTCGCGATGCCATAAACGTAACGGTCAGGCCGCACGACGACGGCCTCGCATCCGAATGCTTCCATCCAGAATTTGAAGACCCCGCCATCTTCAGAGAATGTGGTGATACCTTCCCCTGCTTCCGGGTCACGGCCCCCGGCGCCGATAACGATTTGTCGCGCACCAAGCCGCCGCAGGAAGTCCATGTTGCTGGCATTGATCGATTTCTGGAGCGCGTCGGATTTTGTCACGACCAGGAAGTCCATGCCGACCAGATCGTCGAGCCTGCGGCTGCCGTCGCCTTGCTTGACCATGGGCTGGATGAAGAGGCTGCCGGCGCCCTTGGCAGGATTTCCCTTTTCGTCCTTGTACATGATCCCGTCGAGCAGCTTTGGGATGAGGCTGAGGCGCTGTCTGACGTCTTTGCCTTCCTTCATCATCTGGCGAAGCTCGTCGTCGCGCGCGCGAGCCTTGGCGGGATCGGTTTCACCGACGATCAACCCCAGCTTCTTTGCTGCTTCGATGACCGAAATGGCATGAGGAATCCGCTCCACCTCGTAGGAGTCGAGCACCGATGGCGCGACCCCACCCTTCTCCACAAGGATGATTTTCCAGGCGAGGTTGAACACATCGCGTGAGCCAGCGACCAAGCCCTGGCCCAGGAAAGGCGGTGTCTGGTGCGCGGCATCGCCCACCAGGAACACGCGGTTCGACCGCCAGCGGCGGGCGACAAGTGCATGGAACCGGTACACCGCCGATCTCCAGATGTCGAAAGCACTCGTGTCGACATAGTCGGAGAGGACCTTGGCAACGTTCTCCGGATCATCGAATTGAGCCGCCGTCTCTTCGGGGCGCAGCTTCAGCTCCCACCGGCGCAGATCCCTGACCCCCTTGATAAACGTCGCGGGGCGATGCGGGTCGCAATACTGAATGTTCTTGTCGGGAAGATCGACCGGCTTCTTCTGGAGGGCGTCAATGACGAGCCATTCCTGATCGAATTCAAGATCGTCGAGCGGAATACCGAGAAGTTTGCGAACCGTGCTGGCGCCACCGTCACACGCAAGGATGTATTTCGCCGTGAGCGTTTTCGGTGCGGTGCCGTCGCCATCGGCAGGAGCGATGTCGATCTGCCCCGTGACGTCGTTGACGCCGGTCAGGGTCCAGCCCAGATAGGTCGTGATGCCGGGAAGGGTTTTGGCCTTCTCCCGCATCATGTTTTCAATGTCCGGCTGGACGAACCCGAACACAGGGCACCAGGCCAATGGATAGGGAGGCTTGGGCGCTTCGAATATCTGGATCGGTTCTCCATCGACGCCGCGATAGATGGTGCCGTTGTAGTGCGAGATGTGGCCTTCCATCTCATCGGCCACTCCGCAGAACTGCATGGTGCGCATGAACTCGTGATCCGCTCCAATGGCGCGGGGCTTCGGGTAGAGATCCATCATCTGTTCGACGACTGCGACGGTCAGGCCATGGCGAGCAAGCAGCAGAGCCAGGCTCACGCCGGCCGGGCCATACCCGATTATCGCTGCATCAAAATCAAACTTGCCCTCTGACATCTCGACACCCTCCCCCTTTGCCCAGGCACTGCGGCCTGGATCCATCACAGAAATCATTTATTGATCTTCTGTATGATATTTTGATCACTCGTGCAATATACCATCATGTCGCTGGCAATGCCGCAGGGACTGGGAGCGGATCATCTTACGGCAAAATAGTTGAACGGTTGAACAATCTGTTATACGACCGTTCACATCGACCGACAAATCGGTCGCCGTTGCAGCAGTTCGCGCCAGGGGGAGGTTGAACAAATGAGTGTCGAGATTCGCCGGATCGTGACGGGCCATGATGAAACTGGCCGGGCCGTTGTGCAGATCGATGACGGTTGCCCAAGCCGGATCGCGCCCGGCACGGGCGTGGAGGCGATCCAGGTCTGGAAGACCGAGGGCTACCCGGTGGACAACCAGGGCGGCGAAGACATGGGCGCGCCGTTTGCCGGACTGCTGCGGAACGGCACCATATTCCGCGTCGTCAGTTTCGGCGCCGGCTACACCCCGCGCAGACACCGGACAGAGTCTATCGACTATGTCGTGATTATTTCGGGCGAGATCGACATGGAGCTCGAACCCGGCGAGATCGTCCGTGTGAAGGCAGGAGACCTCGTCGTACAGCGGGGCACTGTCCACGCCTGGATCAACCGCGGCACGGAGCCCTGTGTCATGGCACTGGTGATGATCGGGGCGGAGCCGGTCCAGGTCGGCGGCAAGGTTCTCGGGACCGAAGGCTGAAACAAACAGCCTGACAAGGCGTACTAGGGGAGATCGGGGGATGGACGGGGTATCGGTCGCGAACGCGCCGGGGCGGGGCTCACCCGCATCTGTGCTGGCAGGCTGTTTCATTGGATTGGCGGTCGCGACTCCGGCCGTCTTTGCCCAGACCTTCGGTCTCTATGTGCCCGGCATGGCCAATGAGAGCGGCTGGTCCTACGCGCAGGTTGCGCTGGCCTTTTCAATTGCCTCGCTTGTATCGGCGGGATTTGTCCTCGGCGTCGGCCATTGGATCGATCGATCGGGAGCCCGGCCGCCAATCCTGCTGGGCACCCTCGTATTTCCTCTGACGCTGTTTGCCTGGGCTGTCATGCCGCTTTCCCCCCTCGCATGGGCCGGGATCGGGATCCTACTCGGCCTCTGTCTCGCCCTGGTCAGCGGGGCGACCTACCTCACTCTCCCCGTGCAATGGTTTGACAAGTCGTTGGGAAAAGCGACGGCAGGTGCCGCGCTCGGCGGGTCGTTGGGCATGGTCGTCTGGCCGGTGGTAACGCGGCAGTTGCTGGAAGCGCATGACTGGCGCCAGGCCGTTACAATCGTCGCTGCCATTGTTGCAGTCATCGGTCTGGCGAACGCCTGGCTGCTCATTCACGACAACCCGAGCTGGAAGAAGACGAAGGATGATGCGGAACGAGCATTGGCCACTCCGGATACCGGAGCATCGGCCACTGCAGATCCCGATGTTCGCGCAGTCCTCAAGGACTGGCGCTTCTACGCCTTTTGCTTCGCCTTCTTCACCGTTGTGCTGGTCGCCACGGCTTACGGGGTCAACATGATTGCCATTCTGGTCGAGGCCGGGCATAGCGCGCGCTCAGCGACTTTTGGACCTCTTATCGCCGGTATCGCGGCCCTTGCCGGACGGTTGACCTGCGGAGTCATGCTGGATCACTTCTCATTCCGGGCGACCGGTTTGCTGTTCATTGGCGGGCAGATGCTTGGCGGACTGCTGATCGCATTGTGGCCATCCGAGATGGCCGCGTTTGTCGCCATTGCGGCCATCGGCGCCGCGATTGGCGCGGAAAGCGACATCGTGCCGGTCGTTATCCGGCACTTCTTTGGCGCCCGGTCCTTCGGGCGCGTATATGCGATTGCCTTTGCCATCTTCCTGCTCGGGTCGGCGGCGGGACCGCTCATCGGCGGTTTCAGCATCGACCTCTATGGGGGGTTTCGCCCCGCGGCCATGACGCTCGTCGCGGTCGGCCTGCTCGCGCTGTCCGGCTTCGTACTCGCTGCCGGGAACGCACGCCGAAACCAGACGGCCCATGGGCCCGCGTGAACAGAACCCGTTCCAACGCCTGAAATTCCATGCGCGCATCTTGCAGCGGGACTTGAAATGATCGTACGATCAGGTTATTGAACATTCGTTCAAACTGTCGGCGCACCATTTGACCCGACCGCTGGATTGAAAAGGCTCCCGCATCTGCGGATGGACCCGCGTGACACCACGAGGAGGAAGTGCGGCCATGAAGTTGATCTCTTTCCGGCGAAACGGTGCCGCGGGGTTTGGCGCGACCGACGGGCGGGACGTCATCGATCTGACGGGCCGGATTGGCCAGGCCGCAGACCTGCGCGGGCTGCTGGAGATCGATGGCATCGAACGAGCGCGGGCCTACTGCGCCAGCGCGCCCGCCGACTTCAGCCTGTCTGACTGTACGTTGCTGCCAGTCGTTCCCAACCCGTCCAAGGTCATCTGCCTCGCCATCAACTACAAGGCGCACGCGATCGAATCCGGACGCGATCTGCCGAAGCAGCCGGTCGTCTTCCACCGGCACGCGGCTTCGCTCACCGCCCATAACGCGCCACTCATCCGCCCGGAAGTGTCGGACTGGCTCGACTGGGAAGGCGAGCTTGCTGTGGTCATCGGCAAGGGCGGCGGGCATATCGAGCCGGCGGACGCGCTGGATCACGTCGCGGGTTACACCTGTTTCAACGAAGCCAGCATCCGTGACTGGCAGCGCCACAGCCACCTTTATGGCATGGGCAAGAATTTTCGGGGTACAGGCGCGGTCGGCCCGTGGATGGTGACTGCCGACGAAATTCCCGACCCCGCGAAGCTGGTGCTACGCACCCTGCTCAATGGGAAAGAGGTACAGCATGCCGGGCTCGACGACCTGATCTTCGGGATTCCGGAACTGATTTCCTACGTCTCCAGAGCATTGGACTGGCAGCCCGGCGACCTGCTGGTCACCGGCACACCGGAAGGTGTCGGTGGCGCCATGAAGCCGCCACGTTGGCTTGCCCCCGGCGACATCATCGAGGTCGACATTTCGCACATCGGCACCCTGACCAACAGCGTGGCTGACGAAGTGAGCTGACCGCCCCGCCCTCTCATACGAGCAAAGGAAACCCCATGGCTACTCTTCCCACGAACCGCCTCGAGCACATCGGCATCAACGCTTTCGACCTCGAAAAGATGGTGAAATTCTATTGCGACGTCTTCGGCTATGCGGTGAGCGACAGTGGCGCCCGCTTCAATGGCCAGAAGATCGTGTTCATGACAAAATCGCCGGACGAGCACCATCAGTTCGTGATTGCCGAAGGGCGCGCACCTGGAAGCGAAAACCACATCACCAACCAGATTTCGTTCAATTTCGGTAGCATCGACGAGCTGCGTACTGCCTATGAACGCTACTCGGAATTGGGGCTAGGCGATATTTTTCAGGTGAACCACGGCAATGCCTTGTCGCTCTACGTCAAGGATCCCGAGGGGAACACACTGGAACTGTTCGCCGACACGCCCTGGCACACCCCGCAACCGGCGCGTGCCGAACTGGACATCACCAAGCCGACGGACGTGCTGCTGGCGGAAACCGAAGCCTTCTGCCGCTCACGTCCCGGTTTTGCGGCGCGCGCGGATTGGTCGGCGGACCTGGCCAAGCGGATCGGCGCCTGAGGCAACATGAGGAGCAGACCGTGCCCTGCAAGGGGCATGGTCTGTAGACGGACGATCCTGGGGCCGCGCTTACCGGGAACCCATAACCATCGGCAGGTCGAGGTCGATGCAATGTTCGCGCATGAACCATTCGCCATCGACTCGAATCAACTTTGACAGGTAGTAACCGGCCCCGACCGGCGTCACCGTGCCCTGGACTCCAAACGCACCGGCCGGCCAGCCTGTTTCAGGGCAAGCAGCACCTTGGGTGTTATAGACAATGAACTGGGCATCGATCTCGGCTTCGTCGTCTTTGATCGTGACGATGTGATCCATCGTCGTGTGATGGCTGAAGCCTCGTTCGGGATGCGGCAGAATCATTTGCGCCGTTGCCATGGAGATCTGCTGGCGGCCCCTCAGCTTCCCGAGCGGTTGAGGCGTACCACTGTTGTGCCAACGGATCTCGATCGTACCGTCCTCAACGAACAGACGCGCCACTGCTTCTCCATCACGCCGATCGGTGGCGCGAACGTAACGGGCCAGAACCTGGCTTACTGCGGCAATATCCGGCATGAAATCCCCCCAAAAAAACGCGCCGAGCGCAAGCACGATATCAATGCGGGACCGGGTAGTTAAGCATTTTTTGAACAATCGACCAATTTCTTGTCAGAATATACAATCGTGACCGCCGGGCGTTCACCCGGATGGCGCCGGATACGCGGAGAACGAGGACTTGAAGAACGCTCCCCGGGAGGGTCTTAATGAGGATAGGAGTCTCGTCCTGCTTGTTGAGAGGTCGGGGGCACATCATGCGTCACGTCCTGGAAAGGATGGGATTGCAAACGAGATTTTGACAGTTCAGGGGGATGCAATCCGATGAGTAAAGCGGCAGGCGGAAAGCAGCCAAAGACCCCGTCCAAGAAGGCTGCGAAGACACCACCCAAGAAACAAGCGAAGGCGTCACCCAGGAAGCAGCCGAAGGCACCGCCCGAAAAGCGGTCCAGCGCCCAGCGCTCGATCATTCCGCCCGGACAGGTCGATACACCGCAGCGGCGGCGTGACATCATGGTTGCCGCCTCGGAGCTTTTTGCGGCGCATGGCTATCACGGCGTGTCAGTACGCGACATTGCGCGAAGGGCGAACGTGCCCATTGCCTTGTGCAGCTACTACTTCGGCAAGAAGCAGGAACTTTTCCTGGCGCTGTTCGAACAGAACCGCTCCAGCATCGAGGACCGCATCGGCGCCATCGAAGAGGTTTCCAGGAATCTGGATACTCCCTCGTCGCTGGAGCGGCTCGTTCGCTCCTGGGCGGAGCCCATAGCGCTTCAGCAAAACATGTCCGGCGACGAGGTCTTCCACATTCTGACCGCACGCGCGCTTTGGGACCCCGCGGAAGAAGCACAGGCCGCCGTCGAACAGTACTTCGATCCGGTCGCCAAAGCCTTCATCAGGACGCTGGGCGCCATCCTCCCCAACCGGAAGCCAGAGGACCTCGTCTGGGGTTACGAGTGGGCGGTCGGCGCGTTGCTAATGTTTGTGATGGACAGACGCATCAAGAGGCTGTCGGCCAATCTGGCTGTTCCCGCAGACCGGACTCAGATCGACAACTTTGTCCGTTTTGTGTGTGCCGGTCTCAGGGCGTTGCCTGCATCCGGCAGACGGGTTTGAACAGGCTCGGGTCATCCGCGCCCCTCCTTTCAGCACCGGGGATATCCTCTCGGCGGAGCCGGGGATATCTCCAGGCGAAGCGCGGATGGGGATCGCCCATCCGGGAAATTAGGTCGGGAAACGCGCACCCTAATTCCGGACCGTGCGAACGCGTGACGGTTCCGTGACATTACGATGACAACCAGAGACGGTTATCCCCGGCGGAGCTCTTCAGCGATGGAAGGGGAATGGTGCCCAGGGGCGGAATCGAACCACCGACACTGCGATTTTCAGTCGCATGCTCTACCAACTGAGCTACCTGGGCGGAAGCTCCGAAGCGGCGGAAATCCGGGCCGCTGCGGCGAGGTCC
>Ga0180009_10002338_pt1 | contig 22330 bp, 17 predicted proteins | sample OS_PC_MetaG_FD_123537 | JGI IMG/M metagenome (GOLD analysis project Ga0180009, IMG submission 123537) | Groundwater microbial communities from the Aspo Hard Rock Laboratory (HRL) deep subsurface site, Sweden - OS_PC_MetaG | ecosystem: Environmental > Aquatic > Deep subsurface > Groundwater...
CATCGACTTCTTTACTAAAAACCATCGAAGAAACCACCGGAAAATTATAGTCATCGACGATAACGTCTCCTATATAGGTTCTGCTAATATTGCCGGCCATTCACTAAATTGGAGAGAATCTGTTTTGAGATTGGAATCTCCCATCACCCGCTCTCTAAAAAAAGTCTTCCTGGAAGATTTTCAAAATTACAACCGTTATGTCTTTAATAAATCATCTTATACCAGGGTTATCAAACAGGATGGCTTTGAAATAATAAGAGATGTGCCCAGTATCCGGAAGCAACGTGTAAAAAAACGTTACGAATATCTTATTAAGAAAGCCCAATCTTCCGTTTTTATTGAAACCCCCTATTTCCTTCCCGGATTTATGCTGCGAAAAGCTTTGGTCAATGCCAGCCGCAGAGGAATTGACATAAATGTTATCATTCCCAAACATTCCGACATCGGCCTGGTCGATGTGATCCGCAACCGGTACCTGGGTCTTCTTTATAAAAACAAAGTTAAAATATGGTATTTTATTCCATGCAACCTGCATGCTAAAATTGTATTGGTTGACCACAATGTTTTCTGCATCGGATCATCAAATTTCGACTATCGCAGCTTCAGATACCAACATGAAATAATCCTGCAGGGCAGCCAGGAACCTATCCTGAAACTCATCAAAGATCATATTTCCAACACTTTGCTCAATAGCGAGATGTTTGAATACGATGATTGGCACAACAGGCCCTTCATACAAAAACTTATTGAACATATTTTCATCCCCTTCCGGCACCTCTTTTAAATTTCCAGGTTGATTTCCTATTTTTACCTATTGTTTTCGGATTTAAGCCAATTGTTTACTTTTGTAATGTCAAACTTTAAAAATTACTTCTATGACTTCTTATAAACCGGATGCTATTCTTACTTCTGAAATGGCAATGAAACTCGAAGACAAATACGGTGCACACAATTATCACCCGTTGCCTGTAGTTCTTTCACGTGGACAAGGTCCCTTTGTTTGGGATGTGGAAGGAAAAAAATACTTCGATTTCCTTTCAGCATATTCAGCTGTGAATCAAGGTCACTGCCACCCCCGCATTATCAACACACTGATTGAACAGGCCAAAACCCTTACCCTTACCTCCCGTGCATTTTACAGCGATACGCTGGGCGTATACGAAAAATATGTTACGGAATATTTCGGATTCGATAAAGTGCTGCCAATGAATACCGGAGCAGAAGGAGTCGAAACTGCTTTAAAACTTTGCCGCCGCTGGGGTTATGATAAGAAAGGCATTCCTGCAAATCAGGCCAAAATCATAGTCTGTGAAAGTAATTTTCACGGCAGGACCATCTCCATCATCTCTATGTCGACAGATCCCGACGCCAAAGGTGGCTTTGGCCCTTATACACCAGGATTTATAGTTATTCCTTATAATGATTTGAATGCGCTTGAAAAAGCTCTCAATGATCCAAATGTTGCAGGATTCATGGTTGAACCCATTCAGGGTGAAGCCGGCGTTTTTGTCCCGGATGAAGGCTATGTTTCCAAAGCATACGAATTGTGTAAAAAGAATAATGTCCTCTTCATTGCCGATGAAGTACAAACAGGAATTGCCCGCACTGGAAAACTCCTTGCCTGTGACCATGAAAATGTTCACCCCGATATCCTGATACTGGGCAAAGCTCTCTCCGGAGGGGTGTATCCCGTATCTGCCGTTCTTGCAAACGATGATATCATGCTTTGCATAAAACCCGGTCAGCATGGTTCTACCTTCGGCGGAAATCCCATCGCATGTAAGGTAGCTATCACCGCCCTGGATGTCATCCGTGATGAAAAACTTGCAGAAAATGCAGAAAAACTGGGTAAGATTTTCCGGGCCGAAATGAAAACCATCCCTTCCGATATGATAGAACTCGTTAGGGGAAAAGGCCTGCTCAATGCTGTTGTAATCAAACCGAAAAACGGAAAAACGGCCTGGGATGTTTGTGTGAAAATGAAAGATAATGGCTTGCTGGCCAAACCAACCCATGATCACATCATCCGTTTTGCACCTCCTTTGGTTATTACCGAAGATCAAATCATGGAAGCCCTCGGTATCATTCGTAAGTCTATTTTGTCATTCGATTAATAACAACCCGCATTCATGAAAATACTGGTGACCGGTGGAACCGGCTATATCGGATCTCATACTGTCGTTGAACTTCAAACAGCAGGTTATGAGGTCCTTATTGTGGACAACCTTGCCAATTCTAATATTGAAGTGTTGAATGCCATTGAAAAGATCACCGGGAAGAAACCAGTCTTCGAACTTACTGACCTGAAAAATACGGATGATACGTATAACCTGATCAGAAAACATAAAGATATTCAAGGGGTTATCCACTTCGCAGCACTGAAAGCAGTTGGTGAATCTGTTGAGAAACCCCTTGAATATTACCATAATAATCTCTTTTCCCTGATCAACCTCCTGGGTGCAATGATGGAAAATCAAATTCATAACTTTGTATTTTCCAGCTCATGCACCGTATACGGCCAACCGGATGTACTTCCGGTTGATGAAAACGCCCCGCTCAAAAAAGCCGAATCACCTTACGGAAATACTAAGAAAATCTCCGAAAATATCATTGAAGATACGGTATCTGCAACGCCACTGCAAGCCATTGCCCTTCGCTATTTCAATCCCATCGGTGCCCATGAAACCGCTCTGATTGGTGAACTGCCGATTGGTATCCCGAACAACCTGGTACCGTACATCACCCAAACCGCCATCGGTAAAAGAGAGTATCTCAGGGTTTTTGGTGATGACTATAGTACTCCCGATGGAACCCCCATTCGCGATTATATCCATGTGGTGGATCTGGCTAAAGCTCACGTGGTTGCAATAGACCGACTGCTGAAAAAGAAAAATAAAAAGGCGTTTGAAATATTTAACCTCGGAACAGGAAATGGTTTCTCCGTTATGGAAGTGATAAACTCCTTTGAAAGAGTTTCCGGAATGAAACTTAATTACAAAATCGTTGAACGACGACCCGGGGATATTGAAAAAGTATGGTCCGACACCGCTTTTGCAAACCAGGAACTGGATTGGAAAGCCGAAAAAGGCCTGGATGAGATGATGAGCTCAGCCTGGAAATGGGAACTCGAACTGAAAAAATCAGGAATTGTTTAACAATAATTTCACTGTCCCTACTGGACATTATAATTTGCCTATGAAAAATATCCTTATCACAGGTGGTGCCGGTTTTATCGGTTCGCATGTCGTCCGGCTTTTTGTCAATAAATATCCCGAATACCAAATCTTTAATCTGGATAAGCTTACCTATGCCGGTAACCTCGAAAATCTTGCAGATATCCAGGATAAACCGAATTACCGGTTTATTAAGGCCGATATCGTCGACAACCCAGCCATTCATAACCTATTCCAGAAACATCGTTTTGACGGAGTGATCCACCTTGCAGCCGAATCTCATGTCGACCGCTCTATTACCAATCCAACAGAGTTCATTTTCACCAATATCGTGGGAACCGTAAACCTGCTTAATGCATTTCGGAGCATCTGGAAAGACGATTTTACCGGCAAACGGTTCTATCATATATCAACGGATGAAGTTTACGGATCCCTTGGAAATGAAGGATTTTTCCTGGAAAACACCCCGTATGACCCCCGAAGCCCTTATTCAGCTTCCAAAGCCAGTTCCGACCACTTAGTCAGAGCTTATTTCCATACATTCGGGCTGCCTGCAGTCATTTCCAACTGCTCCAATAATTATGGGCCATACCAGTTTCCCGAAAAACTTATCCCCCTGGCTATAAATAATATCCGCAACAATAAACCGGTTCCAATCTATGGAAAAGGTGAAAACATCAGAGACTGGCTTTATGTGGAAGATCATGCCAGAGCAATAGATACTATTTTTCATTCAGGAAATACGGGTGAAACATACAACATCGGAGGCAATAATGAATGGCAGAATATTGAATTGATCAGGCTTCTATGTGACATCATGGATCGTAAACTCAACCGGACACCCGCATCCTCCCAACAACTTATTACTTTTGTGAAAGACAGAGCCGGACATGATCTGCGTTATGCCATCGATTCAGGAAAACTGCAAAATTCGCTTGGATGGAAGCCTTCCCTGCAATTTGAAGAAGGCCTGGAAAAAACTGTGGATTGGTACCTGACAAATGAACGATGGCTCTCCAATGTCACTTCAGGCGATTATCAGAAGTATTACAAAAATCAATACGAAAAACGTTGAAGAAATTAATCAGGTATTACGGCACTGTATGCCCTTATATCCCTCTTAACCTTTTTTACAAGCCCTTGTAATACTTCACCAGGACCAACTTCAATAAACTCATTGGCACCGTCGGCTATCATATTCCGGCAGGTCTGAGTCCAACGCACCGGAGATGTAAGCTGCTTGATAAGATTTTTCTTTATTATCTCAGGATCGGTGACCGATTGGCCCGTTACATTTTGATAAACAGCACATATACCTTTACCGAAACGGGTAGTATTTATTGCTTCCGCTAATTCCAATGCAGCCGGCTCCATAAGAGGGGAATGAAATGCTCCTCCCACTTTTAAAGGAATCACCCTCTTGGCACCCGCTTCCTCCAGTTTGGCTATGGCAATCCTGATACCTTCCATCGATCCAGAAATGACAAGCTGCCCGGGACTGTTATAATTTGCAGGTACAACAATATCATCTACACCCTTTAAAATCTTTTCTACATCGCTGTCTTCCATACCAAGAACGGCCGCCATGGTGGATGGCTCCAGTTCGCAGGCTTTTTGCATAGCCTGAGCTCTCTTGGATACAAGTCTTAAACCGTCTTCAAAGGTAAGAACCCGATTGGCTACAAGAGCTGAAAACTCACCAAGAGAATGACCGGCAACCATGTCAGGCTTGAAATCATCACCCAAAACCCTGGCCAATATCACTGAATGAAGGAAAATGGCAGGCTGTGTAACACGGGTCTGACGTAAATCTTCCTCAGTACCGCTAAACATTGTTTCAGTGATCTTAAACTTAAGGATGGCATTTGCCTTATCAAACAACTCCCTGGCCAATGGTGATGCTTCAAACAAATCCTTACCCATTCCGGTATACTGCGCACCCTGTCCAGGAAAAACATATGCTTTCATAAAATTTAGGTTTCGTTTATGGTCTCGATAAAAGACCTGCAAAATTAGAAATATTTTAATAAATACAACCGCCTTACTGCGGTTATTCTGCCCGGAAATGCAACTGTATTAATGCAATTTCGAACCAATGAGATGAATGAATTCAGCCCTGGTCTCCTCTCTCTTAAAAGCACCGGTGAAGTCTGAAGTGGTCGTAACTGAATTCTGCTTCTGAACCCCTCGCATTACCATGCATAAGTGCTTCGCCTCAATAACCACGGCAACTCCCAAAGGCTTCAGAGTTTGCTGAATTGCATCTTTAATCTGGGTAGTAAGCCTCTCCTGAACCTGCAAACGCCGTGCATATGCCTCTACTACCCTGGCAATCTTACTCAATCCGGTTATGTATCCATTTGGAATATACCCAACATGTGCCTTGCCAATAAAAGGAATAAGATGATGCTCACACAGGGAAAAAATCTCAATGTCTTTGACTATAACCATCTCCCTGTAATCTTCCTTAAACTTTGCTGAGTTTAAAATCTCAACCGGATCAATGTCGTATCCATGCGTCAGAAACTGCATAGATTTAGCCACCCTGATGGGAGTTTTTTCCAAACCTTCCCTGGTGGGATCTTCTCCTATCAGCTGCAAAATATCACGGTAATTGGTTGCCAGCTTATCGATCTTTGCAGGATCATACCTTTCTATCCTCTCGTAATCGAGATTGTCATTATCTCCGTTCGCCTTATAATACATACGATCTGTTTTTAATTATTATCCGGTACTGTGGATTCGAATCTCCATTCGTTAACCGGCATTATTCCGGCTCTTATTGTATTCTAATATATTAACGACCTCAAAAACAGCATACAACGCGTATAAAATAAAATATGTGATCACAAACCTGATTGCATCCTCCCTGTGGGTCAGTGCGTATATAACCATTACCAATAGATAAAACAAAAGCTTTAGAAAAGTTGTCAGCATGAATTGATTTATAAATTTGGCAGGTTTCTTGTCAACAGCTTTTAACAAAATATAATGAACCAGGAGGCTTACGGCCATAAAAAACGGGATAAGAAATGGAAATGCTCTGGTGTATAAACCATCTGGAACAATAGCAAATATTAATAATCCAACAATAAATATTATCGCTGAGTATATTAACAGCCTTTTCAAATATAAAATATAAGCCGATCTCTTCCCGTTCATTTGTTTTTTATGAAATCTTTGACAGCATAATAAATAGCCAGTGATACTGCCCCTAAACTCAATACAACCGTAAATACCGGAAACCGGATTCCGGTAAACTGATCAAGCTTATACCCTCCAAATACACCCATGAGTATAATGACCAGCATCTGAAATGCAATGCCCGAATACCTGGCATAATTCTTAAGCGGGTTTTTCTTTTGATTTTCCATCCCTGTTTAACGATGAAGGGGCATCTTCCTGGCTCATATTGCAGGAACCTGAAAATTTCGCTCCCGGCTCAATAGCCAGCTTGTTTGTTACTATCTCGCCAGTGAAGGAAGCTGAAGATTTCAACTCCAACAACTCATTCACCCGGATCGTCGCCTTCACCTTTCCCGATATTACCGCATTCTGACAAGTAATTTCTCCATCAACCTGCCCGGATTCTCCTACAACGATCTTCCCTTTAGACTCAATAGAACCATTTAGTGTCCCGTCAATCCTGAAATCACCGTTGGATTTGATCTCCCCCTTTATGATCGTACCAGACCCAATCTGGTTTATAGACTGGATTTCAGGAATAATGTTCTTTGCCATGTTGGTATATTATTTAATTACAAATCCTATTTTACCTGAATTCTTAAAATAAATTACTTTTTATCCACTTTATAGTACTTTGCAAAAAACCTTGCATAAAGTGATATGTCTTTATCCTTGTAAAATAAAGGGTAATTCTCCGAAGAAATCAAAAACTGCTCATAATTACCGGGCGATAGGTCGGAGAATACATATCGGTTATTAAAAATTGCATTGTAATAGTTTATTGCTTTCCTGGCATCATCAAAATTCCCCACGGTAATGAGATATTGGTTTTTATCAAGTAACACACTGTTAATGGTTAATTCAATGAGCCTGAAATACTTCTGATTGAAATCCGAAAGCTTAACCTTAATTGGATTCAACTTCACGGCTTGCTTCTTAACAACCAGCATATACAAATGCGTTGCATTTTCATCAAATTCATAAGGAAATACATCCAGGGAGTCCTGCTCCTGGCCGCTCTTTCCATCATCCAGATCCGGCCGGTCTTTAATTACGTAATCAAGAATATTCTGTGCCAATGGCTCTACTTCACTTCCCGGATAATCCTGAATAATCCTGTTTAAAGCCACAACAAGAGAGTCTACTATATCTATATGCCCTATAGATAAGGCTTTCAGATAAGCAAATTTAGGTATCAGACTGGCAGAATCTCCAAACTGAGTCATAGCAAGATCTGCATTCTCGATAACAGAAAAATAACTCCCGCTGATATATGCATCATAAGTATCTGCATACAATGCGGAAAGCTGATTTTCCTGTTCCTGCATCTGCCTGTAGTAATCCGGATCTTCAATGATCTTTGCATAATCACTGTCAGGATACCCATTCAGAATCAGTGATTTATAATAATCTGACCTTTCCTGATTTCCTTCATCCAGGAAAAGACGATATAATTGATAATAGGCCTTTAACTCATACTCATTACCCGGGAACCTGCGAATCAATTCTTCATAGGCTTCTATGGACTTTCCGGAATTATCCAGGCCTTCCCTGTAAATCAATCCTAAATTGTAATATGCCAGGATGATTTTATCATTCGATTCCTGTTTTTGTTCTTCCGTGAATGGAATGTCTTTAAGATAATATTCACGGTTATGCGGGTCGCTTGCAAGTAATATTGTACTGTCATTTCCCGCTGTCGTATCAACCGAAACCTGTGCGATCTCCTCCGGTTCAAATGCAATTATTTGTTTATCACGCAACCTCCATAAATCTTCCAATTGCCTTCTTCCCCATTTTTGCTGGAATTCGGTAAAACCCTGGCTCAAAGCCGATGGATTATAAAAGTACCACTTACCTTCCGTTCCAGTTGAACCAAATCCGCTCATACCCGGACCTAAAAACTGTGCATTTTCAGCTGCCAGCTGTTCCTGCTCCCTCTTAATCCGTTCCTGTTCCCTGACTTCTTCTATTATCTTGTCTATTGCTGCAATCAGCTCATCCTCCGGCATGGCGGCCAGGGTTTGAAGACTATCCTGCAATTGAATGGTCTGCAAATTATTAACCAGATCGGACAGCTTTCCTGTTTTCCTTTGCAATAACTCATAATCAGGATAATCCTTGGGAAGAAATTGCATGGCTGTATCATAATATGCCTGGGAAGGCTCATATTTGGGAATGTTGAAATAAAGATCCGCAAGCCTTAATGCCGATGTTGCCTTCTGATAATTATTCGATATACTCGATTTTACTGATAATTTCAGATAATATATCCCCAATGTGTCATTATTATCCTTAAGTGCAATATCTGCCAGAGCAAAATAAATCTGATCATGATACTCCTTGTTCTTCTCGTCCTTAAGCATCCGGTTCAAAATCTTGATGATATCATCGCTATTACCCATGCCACTTTCATAGGTCATGGCAAGATTGATCTTCGCCTGGAAGGCCATTTCATATTCAGGATTACGCCGTATCACCTGGGCATATAACTCAGAAGACTCACCGAAATCACCATTCTTTTGATAGATTTGAGCAAGAATGAATTTCAACCTTGTCTTCATATCCTTGGGTGGATCAAAACCCAACCCCTCATAAATATACTCAATGGCATCATCATATTTTTCCTGAAGGATAAAATAATCAGCATATACCAGTGGCAGTTCTCTCATGACCGAACCGGGGATCTCCCCCTCTGAAGCGTCCTTTCTTACAAGATTAAGCAAAGGCTCAGCCCTTTCAAACTCTTTTAGCTGATTATACGTTTTAGCCAACCATAACATGGCATCATACCGGATCAGGTTTTTATCAAAATTTCGCATGACGAAATTGAAAGAACGACGCGCACTGTAATAATCCTGCTTGTAGAAGTAAGACTTTCCTATCAGCATATATGCATCATCAATCCACTTTACATACTCTTTCCCTCCAAATTCCATAGAGTGTCGCAGGATAGTCTTTGACCCCTTTTCTATTGCCCGGTCAAGCAAAGGAGCCAGACTATTTGCGTCAGCCTCCGATCCGTAATTGAAAACCGGCAAGACCTTATTATATTGATCATCCGCAAGCTTTTCAAGTTCAACCTCTGCTTCAAGAAGGGCTTGCTTGCCATTCCAGTATACATTGTAATGCGAGGTCAGATTATGATATACCCTTCGGGTAAAGGTATTTTTCTTCGTTGAACAGGAAATGAGAAAGAGAACCGCCAGAAACAATAGTGCGGCGTAAAGAAACCTGTATGGCATTTGGATTTTCAAAATGATTTCCGACTTGTGTTTTTATTAACTGTTATCACGGTGTTTTATTATATTACATACCGTCAGGGGGCAAAGATAATCAATTTGATTTCTGTAACCATGAATAAGTCATGATCTTATATATGCGTTTGCCTGAAAAAATACGATATTTGCAAAAAATCCGCGTCAAGTCGATTATGGCAAAATCCAACTCAACGGCAAAAAAAAAGTGGTATCATAAACTCCGCATAAAATACCGGTTGATTATCAGAAACGAAGATACTTACGAGGAGAAGATATCCTTTCTTTTATCCCGACTGAATGTATTTATTGTCATTACGACTACTTCCCTGATCCTCATTATCCTTACCATCTTTATCATTGCCTTTACCCCGCTGAGAGAATATATCCCTGGATATATGGACCCCTCAATTCCTTCACGGGTTTATGCCCTGGACCTTATGGTCGATTCTTTGGAGAAAAGCATGAAACAAAAGGATGATTACATAATGCGAATACGTAGTATTATCAGGGGAGAAGAAATAGAGAACAGTAGCATAGAACCAAGATCATCCGACATTATCTACGATACTATTACCCTTAGAAGATCAAAAGAGGATTCCATCCTCAGAGCTGAATACGAAGCAATGAGCCAGTATAACCTGATCCAGAACCAATCGATCTACGATCCTCCCAAAGGAACAAAAGAACTTTTGTTTTTCCCCCCATTAAGTGGAATTGTGGTCAATAGTTTCAATGTTTCAAACGAACATTATGGAGTTGACATCGTTGCTGAAGAAGGATCCCCGGTCAAAGCAGTTATGGACGGAACGGTAGTGTTTACGGAATGGACTCTTGAAACCGGTTACATTATAGGAATCCAGCATTCCGGCAGCTTTTTGTCGGTCTATAAACACAATAATGTTTTGTTGAAAAAACAAGGTGCATTGGTAAAGGCAGGCGATCCTATTGCTGTTATTGGCGGATCGGGTGAATTATCCACGGGACCGCATCTTCATTTTGAACTCTGGCACAGGGGAACGCCCGTAAATCCTGAAGAATATATTACTTTCTGATGAACAACAGACTCCGCCATCATATTGCTATCCTCGGATCTACCGGATCTATCGGAAGGCAAACCCTCGAAATAATAGACAGCTTTCCTGACCATTTTCAGGTAGAGGTTCTTACCGCAGCCCTTAATGCCGAACTTCTCATCAAACAGGCCATTAAATACAAACCCAATGCTGTTGTCATCGCCAGTGAAAAACAATATTCATTTGTCTCGGAACAGCTTGCAGGATATGATATTAAAGTATTTACAGGCCAGGATGCTATCGCCCAGGTCGTTGAAATGGAATCCGTTACCATGGTGATGAATGCCCTGGTCGGATTCTCCGGTTTTATCCCGACAATAAATGCTATTAAAGCACGAAAGGCTATAGCCCTGGCTAATAAGGAATCCCTGGTTATCGGAGGAGAGATGATCATGAGTATGACAGAAGAATATAATACACCAATAATACCTGTCGATTCAGAACACTCTGCTATATTGCAATGCCTTATCGGTGAACGGGATCATACGGTCGAAAAGATCATCCTTACCGCCTCAGGTGGACCTTTCCTGGGTTACTCCAAACAGGACCTTAAAAATGTCAAACCTTCCAGTGCCCTTAAACATCCAAACTGGAATATGGGTAACAAAATTACCATCGATTCCGCAACCCTCATGAATAAAGGGTTTGAAATGATTGAGGCCCGCTGGCTCTTTGATATGGAACCCGAACAAATTGAGATTCTCATCCATCCCCAATCGGTAATCCACTCAATGGTCCAGTTCCACGATGGTTCCATAAAAGCACAATTGGGCGTGCCCGACATGAAGATTCCTATCCAGTATGCTCTCTTCTTCCCCGATCGTATGCCCTCCGGAAATATCAGACTGCACTTTGACAATTACCCGAAACTTACTTTCGAACAGCCTGATATCAAAATTTTTCGTAACCTTGCACTCGCATACGAGGCCGCCCGCCTGGGAGGTGTGGCTCCCTGCGTCCTCAATGCCGCCAATGAAATTGTGGTGGAAGCATTTCTCCATAACCGGATAGAATTTCTTGAAATGCCGGTAATTATTGAAAAATGCCTCGAAAAAATGAATAATGTGTCCAAACCATCCTTGGACGATTTTATTATTACTGACCGGGATACCAGAGTACTGGCCGGATCGCTTATATCGTAAAAAATGGAAGTGCTGATTAAAATACTGCAACTGCTGCTGAGTCTGTCCATTCTGGTTATTTTCCACGAAATGGGCCATTTCATCGCGGCCAAGATCTTTAAAACCAGAGTCGAAAAATTCTACCTTTTCTTTAATCCCTGGTTCTCCGTCTTCAAATTCAGATACAAAGGCACCGAATATGGCATGGGTTGGCTCCCACTGGGAGGATATGTCAAAATCTCCGGAATGATCGACGAATCCCTCGATCGTGAACAGATGAAAAAACCTCCCCAACCCTGGGAATTCAGATCCAAACCCGCCTGGCAACGACTCATCATTATGCTGGGCGGTGTGACCGTGAATGTTATCCTGGCTATGGTTATCTATATCATCATGCTCTTTACCTGGGGAGAACAATACCTCCCAACCCATGAAGCAAATAAATACGGCATTAGTGTCGATTCCCTTGCCATGGAAATGGGACTTAGAAATGGTGATAAAATACTCGCAGTTGATTACCAGTTCGTAGAGGATTTCCAGAAAATCCCCGTTCAAATGATCCTGGAAGAAGCAAAAACTATTCAGGTGGAAAGAGACCAGCAAATCCTCGACGTGGAAATACCCGAAGGGTTCCTCGCTAAACTTGTTAAACATCGCAATCCTGCATTCATATCCATCCGATTCCCTTATATAGTGGGATCTTTTACCGAAAACTCTGCCGCCAAAACCGCCGGTATGCAGGAAAACGACCGGGTAATTGCAATGAACAATGTTCCAATGTTCTATTTCCAGGATTATGCAAACGAAATCCCTAATTATGTATCGCAAGAAGTTTCTTTCTCTGTAATAAGAGGTACAGATACTCTCGCTATCCCGATAGTCATTCCTGAATCAGGGAAAATAGGAGTATACCCGCAATCTCTTGATAACTATTTCTCCCTGGAGGAAAAACAATACAATCTATTGCAGGCTATACCCGCAGGTATCGTCAAAGGATTCCAGGGAATCGGGAGTTACCTGAAACAACTCAAACTGCTCTTTTCTCCGGAAGTAAAAGCCTATGAATCCGTTGGCGGGTTTATCACAATCGGAAGTATTTTCCCGTCCGTCTGGGACTGGCAACAGTTCTGGAGATTGACCGCCTTCCTGTCAATAATGCTCGCTATACTGAATGTATTGCCAATACCTGCACTTGATGGCGGCCATGTTATGTTCCTGCTTTATGAAATCATTGCCGGCAGAAAACCCAATGAGAAATTTATGGAATATGCCCAGATCACAGGAATGATCATTCTTTTTGCCCTGCTGATCTTTGCCAACGGTAATGATATTATAAACCTTTTCCGTTAAAAGGCTTAATCATCACTCACTTTGTCACGCAATGATTTGAATCCTTCTCCAAGTATCTCATTGGCATTGGATACAACCAGAAAAGCCTTGGGATCTACCTGATGTATATAATCCTGAATGATCTCAACCTCTCTCCGGTTTAACACGGTATAAATCACCTCTTTATCATCTTTCGAATACATCCCCTGGGCCTTGAAGATCGTCCCTCCCCGGTTAAGGTCGTTGATGATCTTCTCCCTGATCATCTCCGGCTTCTTCGAAACAATAAAAATAGACTTATCATAAGAAACTCCCTGTAATATCAAATCGATAACCCTTCCAGTAACATAAATGGTAATCAGTGAATACAATGGCACCTTCCAATCCTGAAAACCGATAAAACCGACCAGGACAATGGCTGAATCTACAGCAATCATTAGTTGACCCATCGGCCATCCTGTATACTTTGAGATGATCATTGCAACAATGTCAGATCCTCCTGATGTTGCTTTCGATTTAAATATCAAACCCAAACCGGCTCCTATCATCACTCCTCCAAAAAGTGAGGAAAGCAATACATCATCCGGTATAAGCGGTTGCTCACCGTACAGATAGGTCAGAAAATCAACCCAGAATGCTGTAAAAACAAAGCCCAAAACGGTCTTGATCCCAAAACGTGGTCCCAATACCTTTACCCCGATGATCGTCAGCGGTATGTCGAAACATAATGCCGTTAAACCAACCGGAAAACCAAAAAGGTGGTGCAATACTATCGCAATACCGTAAACCCCTCCAGGCACAATCTTATGCGGTGTGATAAATAAAACAAAGCCCGCAGCCATGATAAATGCTCCGAGAATGATAAAACTGTAAGCCATGAACCATTTCCTGGAAAATAGCTTTTCATACTGAATAAATGCCATATCTTTAGTTTTTAAAATTGCTTCCCAAAAAAAAGCGTGCAAATGTATATACTTTTATCCGAAACAATGTAAAGGGATTATTATATCATGATGCAGATTTTCATCACCCGGGAATACAATAGATAATGTTTTTTATCATTATCTTACCGTAATAATTTGATTGCATTGAAATTCCTGTTCAGACACTTGTCCATAATTGCCCTTCTTTGCCCCCTGTTCCTGTCAGGTCAGGAGCTTAACAATTTCAGGATCAGAACCATCCAGATCGGCCCCGATACTCTTAAAATAGATACTTTAAGTCTGATTCCCGGATCCGTGACAATTAGCAGCACGGAAAACCAGGATCTTTTCAACTGCTTTTATATAGATTATCCCGGTGCCAGGATATCCCTTCTCCAGAATGACTGTAAATTAAATGATAGCAATGCAATCACTATCCGCTACCGGGTTTTCCCGTTTGACCTCTCCAGAAAATATTTCCATAAAGATGAATCCTGGCTTTCAACACCCACTCTCGAACCTGTAAATCCTTTTATGTACCGGACAACAGAAACCAAAACGGATATTCTTAACCTCAACGAGCTGTCAAAAAGCGGTAGTATCTCACGGGGGATATCTTTTGGAAACAATCAGGATGTTGTCGTTAATTCAAACTTTAACCTTCAACTCTCGGGAAGGCTCAGCGATGAGATAAATGTAGTGGCAGCTATCACCGACAACAATATTCCTATCCAGCCCGAAGGAAATACCCAACAAATCCAGGAGTTCGACAAAGTATTTATTCAGCTTTCTGCAAAAAAACACTTGCTGACCGTCGGAGATTATGACCTTCCCTCACCCAAAAACCATTTCCTGCATTTTTTTAAAAAAGCCCAGGGCGTAGATTACTCCACTGAATTTCATGCAGGCCGTCAAGAATCCAATCTTATGAGGGTAAAGACATCAGCCGCACTTTCCAAAGGTAAATTTGCAAGAAACAATATTCAGGGTATCGAAGGAAACCAGGGCCCCTACAAACTTAAAGGGAATGAAGGAGAAACCTTCCTGATCGTACTCGCAGGCTCAGAGAAAGTATACATCGACGGTAAACTAATGCGTCGGGGAGATGTTTATGATTATACCATTAATTATAATACAGGGGAAATTACCTTTACTCCCAATGTTTTGATTACAAAAGACAAAAGAATTGTCGTAGAATTTGAATACTCCGACAAAAACTATGCAAGAGCTTTGTTCTTTGTGAACAACGAGTTCTCCTCAGACAAATTCACTTACCGTATTAATGCCTACTCCGAAAGTGACCTTAAAAACCAGTCGCTACAGCAGGATCTTACCGCCGAGCAAAAACAATTACTAAAGAATATCGGAGACAGTATACAGGATGCACTTATATGGAATATCGACAGCGTGGGCTTCTCCCAGGATGAAGTCCGTTACCTTATGACCGACACCCTTGTTAATGGAATAAACTATGATTCCGTATTGGTGTTCTCCATCAATTCTCAAAAGGCTATTTATAAAGCCGGCTTTTCGCTGGTGGGTTCAGGCAGAGGCAACTACCTTCTTGTGAGCAGCGATGCCAATGGTCGGGTCTTCAAGTGGGTTGCACCGCTTAATGGCATTCCACAGGGAAATTATGATCCGGTGCGACTTCTGGTCACACCCAAAAAAAAACAAATGCTAACATTTGGAGCAGATGCTGTCCTTCCCGGGAAAATAATGCTTAATACCGAACTGGCAGTGAGTAATCACGATATTAATACCTTTTCAAATAACGACCGGAAAAATAATACAGGATTTGCAATGCTGACAGGGTTGAACAAAATATGGAAACCAGGAAGGCAGGATTCCTCAGGATGGACACTTGCCACCGGTATCTTTTATGAATATACAGGAAAAAACTTTAATCCGGTTGAACCTTATCGCCCGGTGGAGTTTAACCGCGACTGGAATATTCAATCCCTAAAACCGGAAACTGAACACTATTCGGGTTTAAAAATCTCAGCAACCGGTAACACAGGGAATTTTCTGAATTATGAACTGAAGGGGCTTTGGAGAGAAAAAAACTACAGCGGTATTATGAACCGGTTGAACGGAGTGGCGGAAACCCGAAATATCCTTGCAGCTATCGATGGCAGCTACCTGAACACACGTAATATTGGAATTACCTCAGATTTTATTAGAAATAAAGCCGAATTGGCATGGAAGTTTAAAAAATTCCGGATAGGACTAAGAGATGATCAGGAATATAATGTCTTCCGTATTTCAGACTCTTTACGACCCGATAGTTACGCGTATTTCGAATGGGGTGCTTTCCTGAAAAGCCAGGACACCAGCAACCTGTCATATGAATTATTCTATAACCGCCGGACAGATCAGTCAGTTCGTAAAAACATTCTGGAAAAATCTTCCCTGTCCAATGAAGCAGGATTCAGCCTGCGTCTATATAGAAATCCAAATAATCGATTGAAAATCTCCGGCAGGTACAGGGAGCTTATCCTGGAAGACTCAACCAACACCGGCATTGAACCTGAAAATACTATTGTGGGCAGAATAGAGCATAACCTGAGGATCAAAAAAGGGTTCCTTAGCTTTAATACCTTTTATGAAGTTGGATCAGGACTGGAAGAGAAAAAAGAATTCTCCTATCTCAAGGTCCCTCCCGGCGAAGGCATTTATACCTGGATCGACTATAATGGAGACGGAATACAACAATTAAATGAATTTGAGGTTGCTCCCTTTAAAGACGAAGCAACTTACATCAGAATTTATTCTCCAAGTAATGAATTCGTTAAAGCCTATTACAATCAATTTAGCGAAACTATACTCCTAAATCCAGCTGCCATATGGATTAATCAGAAAGGATTAAAGAAATTCCTGGCAAGGTTCAGTAATCAACTTGCTTACCGGATTGAACACAAAACCTCCGAAAACGAACCGAACAAAGCTTACAATCCATTTGTCAGCCGGAAAAATTTCGAAGATTCAACCCTTCTGACTTTAATTTCTTCGTTTAGAAACACCGTATACTTTAACAGGATAAATCCCGATTTTGGCCTGGATTATAATTTTATGACAAACCGCAACAAATCTTTGCTCGTAAACGGATTCGAGTCAAAAACACAGATACAACACTCCGTGAATCTGAGGTGGAATTTTTATCAGGACCTTTCCCTGTTTCTAAACGGGGTAAAGGGGATCAGGACAAATACATCAGAATACTTTCCGGCAAAAGACTATTCGATCAACAATAGCCTTATATCACCCAAAATAAGCTATCAACCCGGAACCACATTACGGATTGATATAAAGTATCGCTATGAATTCAAGCAAAACACACAATCACCTGAGAGAGAAACGACTCGTATTCATGATGCCGGTATCGAGTTGAATTACAAAATTGTAAACCAGGCAACCTTGTTGATAACAGCAAATTACCTGGATATAACCTACACAGCACTTGCAGGTACTGCTCTGGCCTTTGAAATGCTCAACGGATTTCAACCAGGCAAAAATGGTGTCTGGAGCATCGGATACCAACAAAATATAGCCCAGCATCTCCAACTAAATCTGATCTACGAAGGAAGAAAATCACCCGGATCCGGAACAGTCCATATCGGCAGTGCACAACTACGGGCTTATTTTTGATTATACCCGTTATAAATTAAAACATTTTTCCGGGATTTGCGTTTAACCGGATAATTTGTGATGCTAATTTCCGTTACAGATTAACCCTGACCAATTTTTTAACTACCCGGATCTTATTGTCTTCTTAAACCGATTTTTATATATTGGCTGTTACATTTGTTGATTGTTAAAAAAAAATATTACTTTAGCTTGCCTTTTTAAGAGCGGATGAAATTGAAACCTGCACATATACAGATTATTATGGCGATAGCACTATCGCTGACAGGTATTGGGCTTTACGCCCAGCAGGAGCCCCAGTTTACACAGAACATGTTTAATAACATGACAATAAATCCCGGATTTGCCGGGATGGGAGGCGGAATTTGTGCCACCGGCATCGTCAGGCAACAATGGGCTAGCTTCAAGGACGCAGACGGGAATAAAGTGGGTCCGGAGACTTTCCTTCTCACCATACATTCTCCTGTCAAATTACTACGCGGTGGGATAGGTGCGGTGATCATGCAGGATAAGCTTGGTTTTGAAAAAAATATTAATGTTAAGGTTGGTTACTCCTATCACACAGAAATGGGATTCGGAACCTTGGGAATAGGAGCTATGATCGGTTTTAACAATAAATACATTGACTTTTCCAAGCTGGAACCTGCCGAACCGGATCCTCTCCTGGAAAAACTCAGTGGCGAAGAAAGTGAAATGTTAATTGATGCCTCTCTCGGATTGTTCTATCAAGTCCCTAATCAGTTCTATATTGGCATTTCAGCCAACCAACTCCTGGAATCCAAGGGAAAAGAACTGGCCAGTAGTACAGATTCAACAGGTGGAGCTCATGTTTTATATATGAAACTTGACAGAACGTTTTACATTAATGGGGGATATGAATTTGTCTTTCCCAGAAATCCTTCATTTATTCTGGAACCCTCATTACTAATCAAAACCAACTTTTCGGTGGTTCAGTACGATATAAGCGCTCTGCTGAAATATAACGAAAAGTTCTGGGGAGGTCTTAATTACAGAGTTCAGGATGCGGTAGGAGTTATTGTAGGTGTAGCCTTTAAAAACTTCAAAATTGGCTATTCTTACGATATTACAACATCCAAATTGGGATTATCACGTACGGGCGGTAGTCACGAAATTATGGTTAATTACTGTTTCAAAATACAAACCGAAAAAGCAAGAAAGAGTTATAAAAATACAAGGTTCCTGTAAAAAATTTGAATTTTTGTTTATAATTTGTTTAGATTCACTATTTTTGGAGCCACTTTGAATAATATTTGATTATCAGTATCGTTTCGAACATAACAAAATTTTCGACACAATGAAAAGAGCACCGTTTTATCTCCTGGCTTTGTCTTTTCTAATCATCTTTGACAGCTGTACTAACTCGGGAAACGGAGAACTAGTAGGAGTCAGAAGAAAATCCAAAGGGTTTTATCAACCCGATCCTTATGGAATGGTCTTTATACCTCAAGGTAGTTTTACCATGGGTACTGGGGATCAGGATATAACCTACGGACAGTTGCATGAACCAAAAACTGTTTCCGTTTCCGCCTATTTCATGGACGAGACGGAGATCACAAACAACGAATACCGTCAATTCGTTTACTGGGTGAGGGATTCCATTGCCCGGTGGATGCTCTATGATAATGGTATTACAGATCCTCCATACATCCTGACGGAAACGAAAAAAGGCGCCATTATTGATCCCCCGCGGGTCAACTGGGATGAAGATGTGCCATGGGATACCGATGAACCGGAAATTCAATCCGCATTGGAAGATATGTATCTTCCGGAACATGAAAGATATTTCCGTCGTAAGGAAGTAGATACCCGAAAATTATATTATGAATACTACTGGGTTGACCTGCAGGCTGCTGCCAGAAAAGATAATACAGTGGAAGGAAATGCTGAAGATGCTATGTTCTCCAACCGCCCACAAGGTATGCGCGACCGCTCGGTCTATGTCAGAAAAGAAATCATAAATGTTTACCCCGATACCCTTTGCTGGATCCACGATTATACATACTCCTTCAACGATCCCATGACAGAAAAATATTTCTGGCATGAAGCCTTCGATCACTACCCGGTTGTTGGTGTTAACTGGAAACAAGCCAGAGCTTTCTGTATCTGGAGAACTGAACTTCGAAACGGATATCTCAGAAGCAAAAAAGGTGAATCCGCTGTAGCCGAATTCCGCCTTCCTACTGAAACCGAATGGGAATGGGCTGCCAGAGGTGGTTACGAACTTAGCCCGTATCCCTGGGGCGGACCTTACACTCGTAACGATAAAGGCTGCTTCCTGGCCAATTTCAAACCTCTGCGCGGTAACTATATCGATGATGGTGGCCTCCGTACTGTGATTGTGGCTCACTATCCTCCCAACGACTGGGGGCTGTACGACATGGCAGGAAATGTCGCAGAATGGACCAACAGCGCTTTCGATCCCGTTTCCTACAATTTTACATGGGATATGAACCCCAATTATACCTATAATGCAAAAGAATCCGATCCTCCTGCCATGAAACGCAAAGTTATCCGTGGTGGATCATGGAAAGATATCGCTTATTACCTCGAAGTTTCAACCCGTTCATACGAGTACCAGGATACTTCCAAATCCTATATAGGCTTCAGGTGTATGCAACCTTTCCTGGGTAGAAATAAAGACGATAATCCGGCGCGAGCCTCAAAAGTGTATAACTAATCTAAACCAATTTCATAATTCATTTATCAAAAACTAGTATTCGAACTTAATAATTTTAAAACATGGGTGCATTTAGTTTTGTAAGAAGTAGGGGCTATAGAAATTTTATGGCCAAAGTATATGGACTCGGAGCATCAATCGTTATTCTCGGTGCTTTGTTCAAAATCAATCACTATCCGGGAGCTGATTTAATGCTTATCATCGGTCTTGGAACTGAAGCCATCATCTTTTTCTTCTCAGCCTGGGAACCACCGCACGTAGAACCTGACTGGAGCCTCGTTTATCCTGAACTCGCCGGAATGTACCACCAAGGTGGTGAAGGTGGGGGTAAAAAACCTACTCAGGAACTCGATAATATGCTGGAAAAAGCGAAAATCGACCAGGACCTGATCAATAACCTGGGTAGCGGACTTCGAAACCTTAGTGAAAATGCAAAAAAACTAACAACCATTACTGACGCTTCCGTCGCTACCAATGAGTATGTCAGCAACGTGAAAAATGCCGCATCCTCCGTTAAAGATCTGACGGACGCTTATAGAAAAACATCCGACGTCCTCTCTAAAGATGCTAATGTTTCTGAAGACTATGCGAAAAGCATTCGCAGCGCCTCCGAAAGCGCAGCCGGCCTTTCTAAAGCATATAGCCAGGCCTCTCAGTCCGTTAGCGAAGAACTCACCGCTACAAACGAATATACAAAGAGCGTTAAGGCCGCTGCCACTTCCCTGAATTCTCTGGCAGACCATTATGCTAAATCATCTGAAGTGCTTACCCGCTCCGCTGATGCTCTCAATATCCAGTCAGTCGACGGAAAAACATACAACGAACAGATGAAAAGAATTTCCGATAACCTTACTGCTCTCAACAGCGTTTACGAATTACAACTACAGGCAATTAACCGTAATGTCGAAACTTCTGCCATGATGCAGAAAACGGTAGAAAAGTACCTCGAAAATATGAATGCCTCCGTTGAGAATACGGCCCAATATAAAGATAATCTTGCCGCCCTGAATGCTGCCTTTGAACTGCAACTGCAAGGATCCAGCAAACAAGTCGAATCTATTGACCAACTCCAGGAAACATTGAGCAAATTCCTCCAGACTCTTAATGCATCCAGTGACAAAACCGCTAAATACAAAGATGAACTGGATATGCTGACGGAAAGAGTCTCCGCTCTCAATAAAGTTTATGGCAAAATGCTTACAGCCATGAATGTGAACCTTCCCGGATAATCAATAATCATTATTAGGTCGAAAGATTAAAAAATTTAAAGCTTTATGGCAGGATATAAAGAAACACCACGACAAAAAATGATCGCCATGCTGTACCTGGTGTTGACTGCATTGCTTGCACTCAACGTTTCCAAGGACATTCTGGACGCATTTCTTGTCGTGAATGAAGGGATGGAGGATACTAACGTAACCATCAAAACGAAAATCGACAATACCTACGAACAGTTCGAATTTCAGTATAACCTGAATAAGAACAAAGTAGGACCCTACTGGGAAAGAGCTCTGGAAGCACGTACACTCTCGAATGATATGATCAAATATATTGATAAAATAAAATTCGAAATTGTTCAGTATTCAGAAAGAACCGATTCCATTACAACAATTCAGGAATTTTACAGGGTTGAACAGGTTCCGGATCCACTTAATCCCGGAAAAACCATTGATAAGCTCGTTCTTGACCTGGAAAGCGTTAAAGGTAAAGATAAATACGACAGAACTACCAATTACTTTATCAATCAAGGGAAAGCCAACGAGCTTAAAAAACGTCTCGAACAATATAAGGATGAAATGAGGATGCTCGTAGATTCAAACTATCGCGATCTTCTCAACCTTGGACTAGAAACAGACGGTATATACTATGATGCAAGTGGTCAACGCGAAAGCTGGGAAATGCACAACTTTTATTATACTATC
>Ga0180009_10002339_pt1 | contig 22306 bp, 15 predicted proteins | sample OS_PC_MetaG_FD_123537 | JGI IMG/M metagenome (GOLD analysis project Ga0180009, IMG submission 123537) | Groundwater microbial communities from the Aspo Hard Rock Laboratory (HRL) deep subsurface site, Sweden - OS_PC_MetaG | ecosystem: Environmental > Aquatic > Deep subsurface > Groundwater...
ATAATCAGCAATTTGCTGCATGATAGGCACGAGCATCTCAGCTGGGGTGTTAGACTCGTCATTTTGTATATAACCTAGTTGCCAATAGGTCTTTGCTTCAATATTAAAAGCAAAAACTGGAAAACTAATTATCTGCTCGTTACCATTGGCATCAATGTATTGACAAGGAATGGTGTGAGAAACTTCATAGCCCCCAGGCAGCTGGAGAGGAGGCTTATGCTGAACTATATCCTGAGCTGCTACACACAAGAAGCCATAAGTGCCTTTTTCTTTAAGCAATCCCCCTTCCTGCTGAAACTGCTCTTCCATAATCTTAAGCAACCGCTCTCTATAAGGATAATCAGCCGGGATTAACTCAGCCAGTGGTCGCTCAGGAGTGAGAACTGCTGGGGTAGGAGTTTCAATTGGGGTTGGAGTCAAAGTTGGGATTGGAGTCAAAGTTGGGGTTGGTGTCAAGATTGGGGTTGGTGTCTCAGTCGGAGTCCAGGTGAGCGTAGACGTCGGAGTATCAGTGGCTTCAGGCACATCTTTCGCAAAGACTTGCCATTTGGGGGAACAAGCAGTGAGGATAAAAAGTAGGGTTGCCAGTAAAATTAAAAACTTGGGGTCATGCGATCGCTCGCTACTCTCTGCCACTTTTTTTAATAAATAAGCCCCAATCCCGCTTAAAAATCTGGCTTCCCCTGTGGCTTCCGCAGGTTCTATGGGTGAACTTAATTCTATTCGCCCATTTTTAGTTTTCTCTTCGGACATAATTTTTTATTATATCACATTTTTTCATACTATAAGCCTTGATGTATGAGTCCACTTAGAAATAATTGATCGCAAAAGCCAAGGAAGATCAACCCACTATATTTTGAAAGAAAACTAAGGCAAAATATTACCCAGGCTTGCAGTGCCGCCGTCTACATCTGCTCCACCAACGCAATGTTTAACAATCCCAATCCCTGTCCCAACACCTCCGCCACAGCCTTAGTTAGGGCCAGTCTAAATTGTTTTTGCTCTGCTGTTTCTGCCTGCAAGATTGACTGCTTGGTGTAAAACAGATTAAATGCCTGAGCCAATTGATAAAGATAAGTGCAGACTAAATGTGGTGTCCTTGCAGTCATTGCCTGAATAACTACCTCAGAATATTGATAAAGATTTCGTAATAGATCAATCTCTTCAGTGGATAAATCTATATTTTTAACATCTTTAATATTAAATATTACATCAGAATCACTCACTTTTCTTAATACTGACCGACATCTCACATAGGTATACTGCAAATATGGACCAGAATTTCCTTGAAAAGACAAAGACTCATTAAAATCAAAAGCAATGTCTTTACCAATCCCCGATCTTAAAAAGGTATACTTAATTGCCGCTTGTCCTACTTGCTCGGCGATTAAGTCCGGATTCTCTACCAAAAACCCTTTTTTAGCCTCTTTTAGCACCCAAGTGATGCGTTTAGCCGCCTCTTCTAGGAGCCACTGCCCAGTAATGATCTCACCAGTTCTGCTACTCATCTTGCCACTAGGCAGACGCACCATCCCATGGCCGATATGCTCAGTTTTTTCACCAAGCTCCGGCTTAACTTCCTTCATCGCGGCTAACAACACCTGAAAGTATTCGTCGATCTCGTTGCCCGTAATAATAATTGAAGTATCATACTTGCCATCTTCATATTTGGCTGGAGCCAAACCCAGTTCTTTGGTTTCATAAGTAGGCAGACCGGCGGAGTTAATAAACACCCGGGTGTGTAAACCATGCTTTTCACCTTCATAAACTACTGCGCCCTGACTTTTAGTAAAAACCCCTGCTTTTAAACCTTGTCTCACCGCCTCTAATCCATACTCTGCCGCCGCACTTTCTGGGTAGTAATTATCAAAACTCATGCCCACGCGCTCATAAATAGTGTCAAAATAAGCCAAACTCCAGGCTTTGCCAGTTTGATAAAGCTGTTTGATTTCAGCGTAATCCCAGTTTTTTTGCGTCTCTTCATCTAAGTACTGCTTATAATCAGCAATGGGTTGCCAGCCTTTTTCCTCGACCATCATGTCTTGCGCAATCTGATACAACAGTTTATTCAGCTGACCAATCTGTGCTTTGGCTTTGTCGTTGTCTTTAAAAGCTGTAGCCCCCATGGTGTATGATTCGCCGAGAAATTTGACTCTCTCTGCCATGGGGTGATCACCTAAATCCTCTAGGGCTTGGGCGACAGATTCTTCTCGTTCATGAAAAATTTTCTCCCGCATTCCCCAGATACTCTTAGCCACATGCATGCCCACATCACCAAAGTAATTAGCTCGACGCACCTGAGCTCCAGTGGCTTCCAAAAGCCGGCAGATACTTTCCCCCACGATATTGCTGTAAAGATGACCGATGTGGAACTGCTTGAATGGGTTGGGATCAGTAAACTCCACTACGACCTTTTTCCCCTGGTTAATTTGGGGTACTAATTGATCACTTTTTGTCAGAAGCCTGTTAAGTTCTCCAAGTAGAAAGTGTTCGGAAAGGGTAAAATTGATAAAACCAGGATCGGCGGCGGTGGTGGTGGCAACTAGTGTGGCCGGCGGGTGAAGTTGTGCCACAATTTTTTCTGCCAACTTACGAGGGTTTTTAAACTTTTGTTTTTGCTCACTGCCAAGCCGGCCAAACATCACCATTGCCACATTAGTTGCATAGTCACCGTGAATGGTGTCAGCGGGATGTTCAAGGAGAACTTCAACCTCGTCTTTAAACCCTAAAGCCAATAGGGCCTCTTTGATCAACCTCGTCAATTCTTGATTGATATACGTCATAGTTGCATTCTACCGCATTGAGGTATTTTAAATTTGAGGAAAATTTTCAGAAATAACATAGGTCTTTAGCTACTCAATTAGTCACAAATTTTTGATCACATTTTTTACTCATTGCTATTATCATCTACTTCCATTAAACCCACCGTTACTTCAAGTAATTTTGTACTCAAAAATTCATAATTGCCTAAACTTGTTTCGGGTTATCTTTATTAACCATTTTATTAAAATCGCGCCATAGATTCTTCGTGTACTCACTAACTTTGGGGCAGGTAGGATTTGATGAGATCTCATCAAAAATGATGAGTTTGCATCAAAAATGAAATGAGTGTCTTTAATAAAATAAATTACTGCCAAAGCCCAGCACTTTATTACTGCCTCCCGCATTACTCCCTCCCGCGCTACTGCCTCCCACATTATTCACCCCCCCACCACCCAATACTTCTCGCCATCACTCACGAGTTCAATGCTCTCTTTTTCATCCGTACGCAGTATCCTACTATCAAACTGCATCAATCTATCAATTACCTCTGGAGAAGGATGACCGTAACTGTTTGCTTTACCCACGCTAATGATCGAAGTTTCGGGTCTAATAACTTCTAAAAACTTATCACTTGTACTGGTTTTTGACCCATGGTGCCCTACTTTTAAGATGTCTGCTGACTGTAACAAATAACTCTCTAGTAATGCCAATTCGCCTTGGACTTCAAGGTCACCCACTAGTAAAGCTCTGACCGAGCCAACTTGTAAAAAGAGCACGATAGATAAGTCATTATAGTTTTGACCAGCCGCTAGCTTGGAGCTAAAGAAGCGTTCAACAGCCGATAATGAGCTTTCGGATGTCACTAGGTTTTCCACATTATTTTCCTCTTGGCTTACTCGAGGTGAAAGAACTATGAACGTAACTGCCGGTCGTAAGTGCTGTTTAGACCATTTTTGAGGAGTTTGATCCTGGCTAAAACGAATCTGCTGGCCCAAAATCGGCTTTATTAATTCTGCCCCCTGATTTAGCTCTATCTCGATGGCTTGTTTAAGGCTATTAAAGCTATCACTGTCTTTATCAAATTTAGTAGTGATGATTTGTGAAACATGATAATTAGCCAATACTTCATCCAAGCCCCCAATGTGATCTTCATCAGCGTGTGTGATCACCATCACCTCAATGCTCCTGTCCCAAAAAGGCAAGTGTTCTTCTAGGCAAGGCAAGACTTGAGTTCCCCGCCCCCCATCAATTAACAACTGGTTGTATCCAGAGGTAATGAGGATGGCGTCACCCTGACCCACATCACAAAAAATCAGATGCACATACTCATCTGGCCAAGACTGCCAAATTTGACTGATTAGAATCACTGTTCCCACCAGACTAGTGAGCATGAAACGCCACATAATTTTTCCGGAAGATAATTAACCCCAATATACCCCACCAAATTACCATCGCCCACCAAGGGAACTCGAATTTAATCAGACCCCACTCAAGTTGGCCAAACCACTCTATCCCAGAGAGAAATACCTCCGCGGGTAACCAGACTACGACTGCTAAAACTGGCGCTACTTGAGGCCACAGGCCTGGAATAAATGAAATAATTGCTCCTAGAATCATCAATCCCAACCCCAATAGAGTAATGATGGGCGTGAGCCACAACAGGGCAGTGTTGGTCAAAAAACTCAACCAACTCACCTCCCCAAATACCACCGCTACCAGAGGTAAAGTAAAGCTTTGCGCAGCTAGGGTGACTAAGAATGACTCTATAAAAATATTTGCTGGCTGGTTGTTTTTGATAACGCAAAGTTGACCTGTAAACAAACGAGAAAATGATCCTTCAAAGCCCTCTAGCAAAGGCAAAATCAGGATTACTCCTAGTGTAGCCAGTGTTGACAGCCAAAAAGACAAACTAAGTAGAAAAAATGGTTGAAAAAATAGCATAATTAGCACCGTAATAACCAAAGATTTCAAAATGGGATTATGTTTAAAAAATACCCATGAGGCAAGTAAATTTAACGTAATCATTATGGCGGCTCGGACTACCGGCGGGACCAGTTGAGCCGTTGTGGCATAAAACCACACCAGTAGAACTGCTCCCAACCCAGCCACTTGGCGGGGGAATAACTTAGACAGAATCACTAACACTAGACTTGCCACCACAGAAACGTTATATCCGGAGGCAGAAACAACATGAGTTAAGCCAGTAACTCTAAAAGAGTCTTGAAGCTCTTGGGGTAAAACTGCCGCGCCGCCAAACACCATTCCAGAGACTAAACCGGAGTGAGTTAATGGTAAAAAAGGGATTATTTTCTCAAGTAGCGATGATTTTACATGATGGCTAAAAAGAATAATTTTCCGCCACCAATACTTTCCCGAACCTGCTCTAGGCATAAAAACATCAACAGCCTGGACCTTCAACCTTTTTAGCTGAAAAAGTCCTTTGTCAGACATGGACTGTGCAGTGCTAACCACCTCGAGGAAAGAACCTATCTCATATTGTTCGCAATTGGGAATAAAAAATGAATATTCAAGAGTCTTCACCAAACAATCTGGCAGATTTTGCATGAATAAAAATTGTGTGTGAATTATTTTTGTATCTATATATTTTCGGGTCAAATTTAATTCTTGCATAATATTTGCAAATATAAATACTATTAAAATAATATAAATGTATACTTTTATCTGTTTCATATTGTTATAAACAGCTCATTAATAAGACCCGAAGGCTATAATTAGTTATAATTTAAGTTGATTTTGAATATTTTTGAAAATTGTTTCTGTTAGTACCTTCTTTTCCACTAGATCAGTTACTTGCTGGTAGGGTCTATTGGCAATGATGTCGCTCGCTCTTTTTTCCCCAATCCCCTCTAGAGTTTGCAACTCTTTTGCGCTGGCGGTATTTATTGAAAGCTGGGTTTGCAACTCACCCTCTTGAGTCTGCTGGGCCTGCTTGGCGCTCGCGCTCAGGTAGCTGCTCTGTTGACTGCAAAACTCCTCTACTTCCTCTAAGTACTGCCTCTCTTTTTGACTGAAAATATAAATCTTCTCCCCATCTTGGAGCTTTTGCGCCAAATTCAGCTCTTGAGAAACAAAGGCCGGGTCAGCTTGCTTGGCAAACCCCCCGGCTTTATTTATTGCAGCTGCCAGACGACTCCCTACCTCTAACTCGTACAAGCCCGGCTGATTAACCGCCCCAGCCAGATCAACGTAGAGCTGGGCTTTAGCAGGTGATACCATAGCTGATCCTGAGGCAACCGGAGCAATTTCCTCGCTGATACAAACGGTGTTGGTAGTCGTAATCATTAAATAGAGTCCGCCCCCAATAGCTGATAAACCAATTAAGACTAGGGTTGAGGAAATTAGTAATTGCCAGCTAAACCAAGCGCCCTGCCCGGAGTTGAACCTAGAGCTAAACCAAGAGCTAAGCCAGGAGTTGGACCCAGAGCTAAGCCCGGAGTTGGATCCAGCGCCAAGTCTTGGCCTGGATATTTTTTCCTCAAGTAAGAAATTTTTTTCATCAAACATGATACTAGTAAAACACGCTGTGATTACCAGAAGTGTGATAAAAAAGTTGTGAAATTAAACTCAGGAAAAATTTGATAAAAAGATAAGAAATTTGATAAAAAGATGAGAAGCACTCACGCACGTTGATTTTAGCTAATATATGTGTACAATCATACACATGACTGATTATTCCAAACAAGAACTAGCAACTAAATATCTTTGGCTAAAAGACATGGCAACTACACTGCAATATGGCGAGCTACCCAATGACCGTCGAGTCCAGCTCAAGATTCCCGCCGCCGTAGTCAAAGAAATTGATCTGGCTTTCCCCAATATCACTCGTAGCAAATTATTTACCCAGCTTGCTCTAGAAGCTTTGCAGAGAAAATACCGCTATGGAGATCCAGACTTAAGCTTACTAGCTCAAGAAGAACAGCACGATCTTGACCAGATGTGGCACTATCTAGAGGAGCGTGATGGGAGTGCGATAATGAGCATGATGGAGGGGGGACGTGATAAGGAGCATAATGGAGGGGGGCGCGATGCCAAATAAAAACCCTCTCGCATCACCCCTCCAAACCGGAACCGTTTGTTTAGTCCGTTTTCATCCCAGCACAGGATCAGAGCTCAAAAGATTCCGCCCAGCAGTCATAGTTTCTGAAAAAATCAATCAAATAGACTCGCGCTTTGTTTTAGTCGCTCCCTTTACCGCTAACACTAGTTCTTTTAATCAAGATTACGAATTATTCATTAAGAAAAATAATATCTTAGAACAAGACTCAGTCTTACTGTGCTGGTATCTACGGATTATTGACACCAACCGCGTTGAAACTGTCTTGGGGAAACTGACTAACGATGAAGTTGAGCAAATAATGCAAAAAACTCAACAACTATTTCGTCCCAAAACCATTTCGTCCTAACTAATTTTATTTCGCTGCAAGTCTTATAACCAAACTCACGATTCTGCCCGGCACGTAGATCTCTTTGACCACTTTTTTGCCCTTCAGATAATTTTGAACTGACTCCACCTTTTTGGCTGCGGCCAAAACTACTTCTTTTTCCTCAAGCTGATCATGAGCAACCAACACCTCTCCCCTCACCTTGCCGTTAATCTGGACCGGAATAGCAACTTGTTGCTCTAGAGCTAGAGCTTCATCCCACTCTGGCCAAACGTCTAGATGGATACTCTGAGCTGGATTTTCAGCTATTTGTTTTTTAGCTACTTGGTTTTCAGCTATTTCCTGGTAAAGCTCTTCCGCCATAAATGGGGCAAACGGGGCTAAAATTTTAATAAAAGCCAAAACATCAGTTGAGCTAATCACTGCCGGGCTACCTACTTCCTCTGCTGTCTCTTTTACCACCGCTTTCTTTGTTGTCTCCTCTTTTACCGCCGCCTCCCACACATTTATTAACTCCATCATCATCGCAATAGCGGTATTAAATTTTAACGCCGGGATATCTGCGCTTACTTTTTTAATGGTTTGATGAAGCTTGCGCTGGAGTGCCTCATGAGTAGAAATTTCCAGATCATTAGACGCAGTTGACCATGTTTGAACTAGTTGGTAAACCCGACTTAAAAAGCGATAAATCCCAACCACCGCACTCACGTCCCACGGCTTGTCAGCTTCAATTGGACCCATGAACATCTCGTACATTCGTAAAGTATCCGCCCCAAATTTCTCCACTACTTCATCTGGGGTAATCACATTGCCTTTACTCTTACTCATTTTTTTACCATCTGGGCCCAAGATCATGCCCTGATGACGCATTTTCAAAAACGGCTCATCAAAGTCTAGATAGCCTTGATCGCGTAAAAACTTGATGAAAAATCTCGAGTAAAGCAAATGGAGTACGATGTGCTCTGGCCCAATCATGTAAAAATCCACCGGCAGCCATTTTTGAAGCGCAGCGGGATCAGAAAAAGCAGTTTCATCCCGAGAAGCCACATAGCGCAAAAAATACCAACTTGAGTCGACAAAAGTATCCATAGTGTCAGACTCTGGTGTCCAGCCTTTACCATAAAGCTTTTCCGTACGAGCCTTAAGCTCAAGTGAAGATTTCAGGGGTGATTCGCCGGTAGGTTTAAAATCTACGTCTGTGGGCAACTCCCAAGGCAAGTGTTCTTCTTTAACCGGATGGGGCTTACCTTCTGGGTCGTAGACAATCGGGATGGGTGCACCCCAATAGCGTTGGCGGGAGATGAGCCAATCACGGAGTTTGTAGATCGTCGCCGGGCGTAAAGCATAGGCAAATTCCTCTAGTAGTTGCTCTAATGATTCTATAAAATCTAGACCATTAAATCTCCCTGAGTTAACCATCTGTCCATAGTCGCTGTAATAAGTTTGCCATACATGATCATCATACTCGCGGCCTTCCCAAGCTATCACTTGTTTGATTTCCAAGTTGTGTTTTTTAGCAAATGCAAAATCCCGCTCATCATGAGCTGGCACTCCCATCACTGCCCCAGTACCATATCCGCTCAAAACATAATCAGCTACATATACCGGCACAGCCTGGCCACTAGCCGGATTTACTGCTTTTAACCCAGTGTCTACTCCAGTCTTATCCTTTTCCCCGATCTGACGCTCCTCTTCTGTTTTCCTCAAAGCTTGTTCTAGATACTGCTTCACTTGACCACGCCTTTTTTCAGACACCCGTTTTAATAAATATAGCTGCTTAAATTTTTCAGGTGAGACCGCCACAAAGGTCGCCCCGAAAACTGTATCTAGACGAGTAGTAAAACAAGATATTCGCGCAGTAGCTCTATTTTTAACTCTTTGGAGTAATTCCTCATCCAGCCAAGGTTTGAGCGGCATTTCTTGCAATAACCTTGACAACTCTAGTAATTTTTCCGTATAATTTGAATTGAGAAAAGGAAGCTGAAGGGTATTAATCCCCTGAGGGTGCGGATCACAAGCACAAGACAGCTTCTTTTTTTTGTGCTTATTTTTGTGATTCTCATGACACTGTTGCCACTGCGCGCGTTTAGATTCAAAACTATCCTCATTTTCGCCACGCCAAATCACTGAATAAACATGCTTCTCATGCTCAAGCTCTCTTACAACTACTTTCACTACTGCCCCATCCACAAACTCCTCAAATGACCAAAATTTAATTACTCCATTTTTAATTTTCTTTTCTCTAGCGGTCACCACTGCGCAAGGACTAGTTAATACTGAATAAATTTTAGGAACTGCCAGTAAACGAAAAAGCCTTTCGGATCCAGAACGAAACTTTACACCAAAATGTTGCCAAATTTCTCTGCTGAAAAACACCTTACTATCTAAAACTGGTACTTCTACTGCGCTTCCCACCAGCTGTTTTTGATACCATTTTTTAATAATTTTCTCAAGCTGGTCTAGGGTATGATCTAAAGCAACACTAGTTGTTGGTAGGGCATCTTGATCTTTAAGCTCATCCATCTCGCTCTGAGTAACAACTATAAAATCTACTTCTGCCCCGTCCTTCTTCCCGATCCAATTTAATTGCTGTGCCTTGGTGGGTGCGGGCCAATCTACCTGATCCAATCCAGCAATCAACTCATCTTTATAATCTGTAATCTTAAAAAACCATTGCTCCATCTCCTTTTGCATCACTTGAGTATCACACCGCTCACACACACCATCCACCACTTGCTCATTAGCCAACACCGTCTGACAAGACGGACACCAGTTCACCATCCCAGTGTCTTGATAAGCTAAGCCAGCCTTATACAACTGCAAGAACAACCACTGAGTCCATTTATAATAGCCGGGGTGGCAAGTGGCCAATTCATTAGCAAAATCATAAGAAATCCCCAGGCGCTTGATTTGACGACGGAAAGTATTAATGGCATTTTTAGTGGTTTTAACCGGCGGTACTCCAGTCTGAATAGCGTAATTTTCTGCTGGCAAGCCAAAAGCATCAAAGCCCACTGGAAAAAATACATTTTTACCATTCATTCGATAGTAGCGAGCCAAAATATCTAGAGCTGTTTTGCTTTCCACATGCCCCACATGTAAACCTTGCCCAGAGGGATAAGCAAAAGCAAACAAAAGATACATTTTATCTTTAATGTTTTTTATCTCTTGGTTCTGGGTCTTTAGAAAAAACTTGTTTTCCTCCCAGTATTGCTGCCATTTTTCTTCAATTTTGGTGTGGTCGTATACCTTAGACATAGAGCTTTTCTATTCTACCAGAAAATATCTTCACTGCTTTCTACGCTTGGTCAAAGAATCCCAAACAGCACTCGCTTATCTTAAATATACGCTCCCGGTAATCATAATCTGTTTTACCAATCAGGTGTCGGGCAGGCTACTGGTGTAGAACGGAAACTTATCATTTTTTGTTAGCGGGTTCAATCCCCGTCCTGTCCACACTTTGATAAAAAAACCCATGAATGTATTTTCGAAAAACTTTGAAAAACTAGAGTATTGCAAAAAAATGAAAATTGGCTAAAATACTTATTAATTGATAAGTTTTCGTTACGGGGATTCCCCGCCAACAGAACAATTGATCCCGCCAAAAGCGGGATTTTTTGTTGATCAAGCTTAATCCCCCCGTCCTATCCGCACCCTTTGTCCGAACCCTTCTTCCACACCCTCCTTCTTCCACGCCATGCCAACTATACGCTATACTGTTCTTAATGACTGCCCGTTTATCGACTGCTTTCCACACTATTTCTATGGCTCTAGGAATAGCGCTGATTTATTGGTGGCTCCACATCCCTTATCTCCAAACTTACTCCCTCCAAGCATTTGCCCTCATCGGGCTGGTTTATTTTTTTGTCAAAGGCCTAAGCAAAACTAAAGCCTGGCATATCTTGCCGGCGTTTATGTCCATTGAGACTATGCTGGCCACCATGGCATTTTTATTACTCATTGGCGCTACTGGCAATACTTCCTCTTGGTTTTATCCCCTCACCTATATTCATCTTTTCTTTGTTATTTTTTCCAGTCGTGTTGGCACCAGTATCTTGGTCACTATGCTAATTATCCTTTTTCATTACGGTCTCTCGCCCAATCTAGTCCAACATGAGCTCGTCTCTCTGCTCACTCTCCCGATCGTCATGGCCTTTTTTATCTTTGCCAAACTCCAACATGAAGAGGCCACTAAAGATCAGCTCATTATTGCCGAAGAAGAAATCAAACTGAGTGAAATTGAGGCAGAAGAGTTTCAGCTTGAAAATTTTTTACAAAATTTTTTAGAACCTAAAATCACACAATTTGAGAAACTCTTAGAATACCCCGGAAACCTCGATGTTATAAAAGGACAACTTCACTTGATTAAGATAGAGATAGAAAAACTTTTAAGCCGCATTAAAGCGGCTGGTTAAGCTATGAAAAAATGGGTCATCATCCTCGGACCACTCTTTATTTTCCAAGCGTGCAAATTAGCCCCTTTGGACAGATTAGTGCCCCTAGCTAGAGCTGATCGGCTTGAGTCTGATTCTTATGTCATCCAGTTTGGTAATTTTAATATTGGCTCAGGCGGTGGCGACACCACCAATTACGGCCTCACTTATACCATTGGCCAAACTGCGCCGGGACCGTTTGGACAGTACGGCACCTCGAGCTACTTCATTGGGAGTGGATTTCAATATATTTATCAAATTCACACTTTTGGCTTTACTATTGATAACACAGCTATTGATCTGGGTGAGCTGACTGTTGGGGTGCACAATACTGCTAGTAATAAACTGAGTATCACTACTCGGGGTGCCGGCGGGTACACTATTTACGCTTATGAGCAAACCCCCCTGACTCGCAGTAATGGCACCGACACTATCCCCGATACGACCTGTAACGCCGGCACCTGTTCCGAGGCCATAGCTGGTGTCTGGACCAATCAAAACATTCCTGGATTTGGATTTAATGTAGTTGGAGCTGATACTGCCGCTGATTTTTTAGATAGCACCTACTTCCGCCAGTTCGCCAACGACAGCGCTGCTGAAGACATGCAGGTCATCATGAGTAACACCAACATCGTCAGAAACTCTCAGGGTACTGTCACGTACAAGGCTGGCATTACGGGTAGCGTAGCTGCTGGCAATTATCAAACTGGAGTAGTTTACGTGGCTGTGCCAGGATACTAACTAGACTTACTAAATCGAGATACTAACTAAGTTTAACTATGAAAAAATTAATTTTATCACTCTTAGTCTCGATACCGATATCCCTAACATTAGCGTCAACCCAGGCTTTGGCTCAAGCTCTTGATCCAGATTTTAGCCTAACCGTCTTTCCTCCCACAGTTTATCTCACCATCAAGCCTGGGAGCTCGATGACACACCGCATCTTGCTCAAGTATGACGGCAAGATTGCTGTGAAAATTAACCCCGAACTGGTTGATTTTGCTACTGATGGCTTGACCGGCCTACCCATTTTGCAAAAACCTTCAAAATTAGGCTATATTAAGCTCCAAAATCCAGATAAACAACTGGGAACGCCGTTCTTACTTAAGCCCAACTCTCAAGTTGAACTAATACTAAAAATTGACCCGCCCTTACACGCCAAGCGAGCTGAGTACCCGCTCACGCTGTTACTTACCGCTGTCCCAGATACAACGGTAATTTTTGATGGCAGTAGTGCTCAAACTTCTGGGGCTGTAGCCAGCAATGTTATTCTCTCTGTCCAAGATGACTATGACAATCAGGGCGAGCTGGAGATTGATCACCTCAAGCTCCCTAAAATTGTTGACAGTTTTGCTTCAATTAAGTTCTCTACTCTAGTTAAAAATACAGGGCGCAATGCCGTAGCTGTGGGCGGGAAAATTCAGCTCCGTCACGGTTGGTCTGGTAAAGAACTAAAAAAGTGGTTTATCTATCCAGACGTGGTCTTGGCTGAAAATACGCGACAGTTGCGCGGCTTGCTTCAAGATCCTGACGCTTTAGAACCAAACCAGGAGATTACTTTTGAAGAGTTAAGCTATAAACCACCTTTTCTCATCGGTCCGTATGAGGTTATTGTTGACGTGGGTAGTGCCAATCAAGCTGACAATGTTATCCAACAGCGAACTCAACAAGTCATTGCCCTGCCCTTGTCTGTAATTGGTTTGTTAGGTTTGGGACTGATCTTGTATCTTGCTTACTACCGTTTAGAGGGCAAAAAACTGCAGCAAAAACAGTATTAATGCTAATGCTAATGCTAATGCTAATGCTAATGCTAATGCCAGGCTAAACTAGTTCTTGCATTAAGAAAAGTATTCTTGCATACTAATTAATACTATCTATGAATCTTAAGCGTTTGTTATTGGTAAATAAAAAATCCGTAGCGGTAATAATCGCAGGGGCACTGTTGATGGGCGTGGCGGTAATGGCTGACCAAAGCCGAGCCGTGAGTCTCACTAGCGTCTCCGCCACCCTTTCTAACCCCAGACTTTCCTTCCGCGGTGCTCTAACTAGCGGCAACACCACTGGTTCTTCCATTGTCATTATCAACACGACTGCCAACAGCTATCCTTCCACCTCATCTGCTCAGCTAGTTGAGGGTGATGTCCTCCGTATTGGTAGTGCTGGGGGTCTTGGCTCTTACACCATGGCCAGTACTAGTTCCCTCTCTACTTTCTCTATTACTACTGGGCTCTCTGCTGGTCATGCCGATGTCGGCGATGATGTCATCTCAAGCCAATCTGCTGCTCAAACAGTGCGTTTCACCACTGCCAATGCCATCGCTAATGGGCGCTTCCGCATCCTAGTTCCAGCCCTAGTTAATGATGCCGCCTCTTCAGATGGTATCCCTGACGGCGGCTTCTTTGATCTTGGAGCGTCCGCGCCCACCGTCACATGCCCCAGCAATGCTAATGCTACTTATGACTTTTTTAGCGTAGCTCAGGGCAACAATGGTGATGCTACTGCTTCAGCCCAAACTATCAATGGTCTCGATTATCACGTTTTTGAGTGTGCTTACTCCGGCACTGGTGCGGTCGGGACTCCATTTGATGGTACTACTAACGGTGCTATTACCGTCACCTCTCTCATCAACCCTGCCCCAGTGACTAACCATACCACTGGCGTAGCTGATAAACATAACATTATTGTTCAACACCTTAACAGCAGTCTAGTGGTTCAAGATACAACCACGGTCGGAATTGGAGTTATTGAAGCGGTCAAAGTCACTGCTTCTGTCCCAGCCCAAATTACTTTTAAAATCATCGGGGTAGCTAAAGCCACCACCGCCTGTGGCGTTTCTACAAATGTCATGACTACTGCCGCGACTGTACCTTTTGGGGATGTCCCCCTAGATGTCTTTACTAACGCCGCTCAAACCCTGACTGTCTCCACTAACGCTGTTAATGGCTACAGCGTCACCACCATTGCCAATGATCAACTAGGACGAAATGGCGGTGCTTGCGCTGGAGACCCAACTGCTACTGGCAACACTAGCTGTATCCCTGATTCTAGAGGCGACAACACTACTATGTCTCATACCGCCTTTGATAAATGGGATGCTAACGCCACCAAGGGCTTTGCTTACTCCCTTTTTGACTCCGATAACTCGATTAACAACGGCAGTGCTGAAGCCTTTAATTACAACATAGGCTCGGGCAGCTGTACTGGCGCCAGCTACTGTGCCAAACAGTTTGCTGATACTGAAGGTAGTCAAGTAGCTCAACAAATCTTTGGCAGTAACACCGTGGCTGATAACGAAAACCTGTTTGTGTGCTACCGCGTCATTCCAGCTACAGTCACCGCCGCTGGTAATTATGAAAACTTTATTACTTACACTGCTACAGCAACTTTTTAAAAGATGACACTATAAAAACACTATAAAAATATTAAAAATATGAAAAAATCTGCCCTATTTTCTACCCTGTTTATCGCGCTCGCCGCTCTGTTTCTCTCTAGTCAAATTATTTTTGCCCAAAGTGCTGCTTTAGCCGAATCTAGCCTCACAGCCATTCCCCCTCGTTTGGGTGAAGATTTATCTTTAAAAGTTAAGCCAGGTGAAAAAATTCAAACCAGTGTTAGGGTCCGCAATGGTAGTTCAGAAACATTGACCGTGCAGAGTCTAGCGCAAGATTTTATCGTTGATCTTAATGGAGAAACTCCCACTCCAATCAATGATCAGACCTCCAATCGCTGGAGCTTGGCTTCTTGGGTGGTTCTGACTCCAAGCGTCCAAGAAATTCTAACAGGGGAGACGGCGATTATTAATGTAATTATTGAAGCACCCTCAGATGCTCTCCCCGGTGGTCATTACGCCATGATTACTCACCAACCCAATCTAGGTGGGAGTAAGGTTAATCCCGCCCTCACTCTAGCTCACAGCTCCGCAGCCACCCTCCAACAGCGCGTCGGCACCCTCTTATATGTGACAGTGGAGGGCCCGATCAATGAAGCGGCGTTTATCCGCGGGCTAACCATCCCTAAGTTTACTGAGTTAGGTCCTGTTCCCTTTTCTTTTATGATTGATAATCAATCTGATATTCACATCCGGCCACAAATTGGAGTGGAGATCTATAACTTATTTGGTAGAAAAATTGAAACTATTAACCTAGAAACTAAAAACGTTTTCCCCTTCATCGCTCGTGATTTTGCTGGCCAATGGGACCGCATCTGGGGCTTTGGTCCTTATACTGCCAAGGTAGTCATGAGTTATGGTTCTACCGGTCAATTGGCAGTAGCGACTGCTAGCTTCTGGCTTTTACCAATCACCCTGCTGTTAGCCTTACTAATAGTGCTGCTGACCATAGTTGCCATTGTCATTGTCATTCGCCGTCACTTGCTTCATCGTCGGGATGATCAAAGGGCCAAAATTGAGATGCTAGAAACTAAAGTTTCGCAACTAGAGCAAGAGAAGTTGCGGAAGTTTGATAAATAAAGACTTCACCTGCTTCCTGACTCCAACCTGCTTCCTGACTTCATCTACTTCTTTTTGACTAAATATTTTTGGCCAAATTCATATATTAACTAGTTTTGGGGCAGGTAGGATTTGATGAGATCTCATCAAAAATGATGAGTTTGCATCAAAAATGAAATGAGCGCTCTGAATAAAATAAATTACTGCTAATGAGGAATCAACTACATCTTTGCTAATCTTTAAACTATACTTAGAGTTAAAGCTAAATGCCACGCCCGTCTGCCCTCACCACCATCGCTTTAGTAACTCTATGGAGTTATTTTTTTCTTGGAGCCTTTCGCCCAATTCCAATTATCGCTCAATCCACCCTCAATACCGACCCAAAAACAGAAAATATCACGATTAGTGCCACAGTAAAAGACAACATCCCGCCTACTACTCCCGTCCTGATCTTTCCCACCAACAATAGCTACGTCACCACCGGTTATGTAACTTTCATCTGGCAAGGCTCGACTGATACTAATGGGATTAAAGAATATGAATTATCTCTAGATGGAGTAATTTACCTGCCTGACATTCCACCTAACGATGCCGAAACTAGCAAATTTATCCTCGATTATGATGCCGATACTGGATATTACACTCTTAAAGTCAAACAGCTCATCCCTGACGGCACGCACACTTGGAAAATCCGCGCCAATGACATGCTGGACAACGGTACGGACTCTGCTACCTGGAGTTTTACTGTCGATACTCAAGCGCCAAGCTTTGTGTTGACTAAAATTGGCAATGCCTCAGTCTCGATTTCTGCTCAAGATATAAGCACTATTCCACAAAACCCAATTGAGTTAGAAGACAATAAACCCAAGCTTTTAGGCAATGGTGAGGCCAACAGCGCTGTCGTCTTAACTGTCACTATTCCTGATGATCCTACGCAAACTTTTACCGGCACCACTGATATTAATGGCAACTGGGGCCAACAACTAGGAATTCTCCCACGTGACGTGGTTATCACCCTTGATTTTACTATCACTGATCTGGCTGGGCTCGTAAGTCTGCTCAACAACGTCCAGTTCATCATTAAAACCGCAACCATCACTTACCCGCCAACTTCGCCCACCCCCTCGCCCAGCCCCACTGTCTCCCCCAGCCCTGGCGTTACTCCCAGCCCCACTCCTAGCCCCCCAGCCGTACCCTTAATCACTATTCCCCTGACCCCAGCGATTGAGATTGCCTATGAAATTTTTCAGGAAGCCTGGGAACGTTTGCCCGCGCCACTCAAAGCCATTATTGCCTCTGTCCCACCAGAAATCCGCACCTATCTAGTTAGCACCGCTATAAATTTCGCCCCCATCTCAACCCTGCTCTTACTCGCTTTGCTTGCCCTCTTAGTTCTTTTGGCCATGATTAGCCGTTTCGGCAAAGATCTTTCCCCTCACCTCATCTGGCGTACTCTCCAAGCCCTACACCTCTTCCCCGCCCTGCCCACCGGCAGGCACGCTGACAAACCTCAAGGGCTTGTTTATGACAGTCGCACCCACGCTGGAGTTCCCTTCGCTTTAGTTGAGATCAGGAATGAAAAGGAAGAAGTAGTTGATAGCGTGGTGACTGATAAGCATGGTCTTTACCGCGGCCTCATTCTCTCTCCAGGCAAATATCAACTTGCTGTGGCCCATCCAGATTTTCGTTTTCCCACTAATCAACTAAGGGCAACTTACTTAACCTTAACCGAGTTCTATCGCGGGGAGATCTTTGAAATAACTAATAAGTATCAAGCTAAAAACCAACTGTTGTACTTGATTCCAGTTGACCCACTTGATATGAACTCACCCGATGTTGACCCACCTGACTACAAACAGCGACACTTTGGCCTGACCCTTTATCTTTGCAGCCAGCTGATCTGCGTTCTCTTTCTACCCCTGTTTGTCGTCACTGGCATTCTGACTCTAATCTTTCCCACCGCCTGGAACTGTCTGGTGTTTGGTGGTTATTGTTGGCAGGTTGCTTCCAAAGCCATTCATTGGTTCAAAACTCCTAATTTGACCGGCAATACCATTGATGATAGCGGGCAATCGCTAGCAAATACCATTATTGCTGTGATTGACCCTGCCGCTCACCAATTTACCGCTCTGACTCAGACTGATACTGATGGCGCCTTTATTGCTTACGTCCCCACTGCGAAACTCGCCGCGAAATCCGTTACGGAACTCACTGCAGACCCCGCTGGGCTACTACTAGCCATCACTAAGCCCGGCTTTATTTGGGTTGAAAACGGCTCAGTAGTAACCCAGTACACCCTAGATCTAACCCAAGAGAAAAAACACATTATTGTGAGTTTAAGAGCTGCTTGATAACCTATTTTCGCACTATTTTCGCACGAAAATCCTCCAGCATATCTAAATTTTCTATTCCTGCATAATTACCGATTTATTCCTGCAACCTCTAGTAAACTTATTCCCGCAATATAAAAAATATGCTTACAAACTAAGCTTTCTAGATCAAATTATTAATCGGTTTTGTCAAGAACCATCAACCCGAACCAGACATAATAATTTTTGCCCGAAGTTAAGCAAAAGCAATCAAACCTATTCATAGAAACAACGAAAATAAAAGAAAACTGCAAAATTAACTTAATTAACATCAAACATCGAGCGCAGCTGGGTTAAGAGCTGCATGGCTGTTTGCAGATGAGGGTAGTAGTGATGCAGAAATCCAGGATCGGTGCCTAAAATATTAAAAAAGCGATCAAATACCGAATAAATCTGCAATCGAGCCTTCTTAGTCAACCTTTTTTGCTCATTTTTTTGCTCTAGCAATTGATTGATTTCATTGCTAATTCCAGAGTAAATTTCCACAATATCCGATAACATATAATGCTCATCGATGGCGAGGCGCTCATCACCAAAGAACCATTGACTCACCCCCATCACCGTAACTGCGCCCACATACATCTCTTTACAAAGATTAATTATCTGACTTGGAAACTCTCCGGGGTAAAGATATACCCCTCGGGTGAAAGCAAAAGCGTGATTGTCTAGTAGAAGCTGGCGCAGATACCTAAAGTGTGGATCTCCCTTAGGTCCATGCAGAAAGATTAGGGCTGACCATTGACCTTGCCATGTCTGTAGAGCAGGCGAAAAAACCGGAAATTGAGCTTCTAGGGCGTCTTTGCCATGAGAGGTGAGATTAATGACGGTTTGTTCCCCCACTGTCTGTGTGCGCACCAGATATTTTTGAGCTAAATAATGAACCAATGACCGCCGGCCGCCTGTAGTCATATCTGGGAGGAGGAGTTCTAGTTGTTGGTGAGTAGCGGTGTAGAGTTTCTCCCCCGCCGGTGTGTAGAGCCAAGTGAGAAGTTTCTGGGTGTTTTGTTTCATATTAAATAACCAATTTTACAGTTACTACACTTGAGGTAAGCAGTGTCCATTAAACTCCACATAGTTGTCGGGTGCGGCGCATGGTGTGCGGATTGGGATTGCGACCTCAACTTGGCGGGATCGTTACCCGTCGCGTCCACAACTTGTTTTACTAATGACAAAGGGGTTTTTTGTTGCCACAAGTCTCCGCAATTTTGATGAGTGACAACAGTAAAAAACTGAGTTAAAATATCCTTTGTAGGTCGCAATCCTAACTTGCGGGTAACACCCGCCAAACTATACAAGACACCCCTTAAGAGAGGGGTTTTTTGTTGCCACAAGTCTCCACTAGCAAACTCTTCCAACCTTTCTTCGGGTTTCTCTCTACTCTCGATATAAATATTTATGTCAATCATTGCGGTGATTATAATTACTGCATTGTGAATAAGTTTTGAGAGTTTTCCACAATCACCATTACCCGAAACACACTAAAGTAGATCATTGATCCTACTATCTTGAGGCAAAACCCTCTTGTTTATATTCTCCTTCACATACTACATGATTTCTAACTAGATGCACAAGTAGATAAAACCATGGAAAACTTTGGTCTAAAAACTACTTTGACTATATATGCGCTGATGCGCGCGCGTGACTGAAGTAGTAAATAGGGGTTAATAACATCAAATTCACTGTTAAAAAATTCTTGCAAGACCCTCTAAACACAACTTGCTATGCAAAAACTACTGCTTGACAACATCTCGAGCTTTTTCTCGAGTCTTGACGTCCCACCCCAAGTTACCTAAACTGACCCTATACCCAAAAACGTGTCTAATGAATCTGGTGAAGCCACTTAGATACGCCAAAACAACAATGCCTGCCGCACAACGATATCTAACCAATCTACACAAAAATTTTTCAACTTTTTTGACCCAAAATTACGTTACAGGTGAGACTGCCCGGCAGGCTGAAACACTCTACCTTAAGTTACTAGACTGGAAAAGTGATTACACTCACTGGGATGTAACAGAAATAGAAAAATTTTTGCGCGAGATGGTCAACATTACCATCACTCCTCAAGTCAGGGTGCTTTTGACTCAGTTTGTCAAAGACTTTCCCCCTCACCAGGCGAATGTGTTTCTCCATGAGTACCTATTAGCAGTCAAACAAAACGACTGCTCACCGGCCACTGTACGAAACTATCGCTCTGACATCCGCCAATACGTGCGATTTACGCAAACTGGGCAACTCGCTGACCTGTTCACAAAACCCAAACTTGCCGAGTTTGTGGCTTATCAACTTGAGAAAGGCTTAAAAGAATCATCGGTGACTCGCAAGCTGTCTAGCATCTCGCAATTTGGGTGGTGGCTGCAAACTGAGGGACTAATTGAGCATGACCTCAAGTGGATGAACGATACTTCAGTTAAATCTTTGGCCGGGGTGAAGAAGATTAAATCAGCAATAATTCCTCCACGCGCGAATATTGTATCCCCCGAGATAGCCCCTGCCGCAACTCACTTCAAACCTGGAATGGCTGGGATTCAGCCAACTATCAGCCAGAACCAACGCTTTAACCTAAAGAAAAAACTCCGTGAACTGACCAGTAGTGTTAGCCAAGTGGTGCCCAGTCAAACCAGACGCTGGCTCCTGCCTTACCTGAACCTGGCTTTCATTGTATTGGTCTTTTTAGGCCTGGGTTACTTTGGCTACCGCCAGCTCTTTGTCGAGACTCCAAACCCCCTGGCTTATCCCAGCACCCCTACTAGACCTAGCAGAGTGTTATCTTTCCAGGGTCGATTAACAGACACCGCTCAAAACCCAATTACCACCAGCACCAACATGCGTTTTTATCTTTATGATGCTCTCTCGGGAGGTGGCCAGCTTTGGGATAGTACTACTTGTGCAGTTGTGCCCGATCAGGACGGCATCTTTACTGTTGATCTAGGCAGTAATTGTGGTGGCGAGATTACTGAGAATGTCTTTACAGAAAATTCCAATGTCTGGTTAGAGGCTTCAGTCGAGGCAGAAACTCTCTCTCCACGCCAACCCATCCGTACGGTGGCCTATGCTCTAAATGCTGAGACTGTCCAGGGTTATCCAATTGATGCCACTGGTGCGGCCACAGTTAATACCATTGTCACCATGAACGATGTGGGGAATATTGTTTTGGGCGAAGTTAGCCCGAAAATCAAGTCTGTTTCGGGGACATTTACTCTAGAAGGGCGAGCACTGACTTTAACCACTGCTTCGGGTAGTAATGGCGACATCACCCTTGATCCTGATGGTTTGGGAGGAATTAATTTACTGGCAAATACAAATTTGACTGGCTCTGCTACTGTCTCTGCAAATCTTTCTCTAGGCGGGCAACTCCAACTAGGTCGATTTGGAGCTAACCCGACTGCCATGGGCAAAGGTTCCATGGTCTATAACACTACTGACGACAAACTTTATTACTATAACGGAACCGCCTGGGCTGAAGTCGGCTCTGGCGGCAGTGGCGGCTCTGCTTTTTGGCGGCTAGCTACGGGGGCTCTGTCTCCGGTTAATGACACCCTAGATCTCTTGGTGGGGGCAACTGCCACTGCATCTGCTAAAGCCGGTTTCTTGAACATTAACTCTGGCACTCCTACGGCCACTGTCTCGGCCGGAGTAGCTGGCGGAGCTTACTTAACTGCTAATGGCAAACTTGCGACAACTGCCAAACAAACCCTGACTTTGGGTGACCCGACTACCACGGGTCATATTGTGATGAATCCAAGTGGGAATGTGGGAGTGGGAACAACTACTCCTGGAGCTAAGCTAGATGTAGTAGGTAATCTGCTCGTTCAAGGAGGAGGCACCATTGATGTTAGAGCCGCCGGTACCTTAGCTCTTGGTGGAGCAACCCAAACTGGTTTAACTCTA
>Ga0180009_10002340_pt1 | contig 22306 bp, 12 predicted proteins | sample OS_PC_MetaG_FD_123537 | JGI IMG/M metagenome (GOLD analysis project Ga0180009, IMG submission 123537) | Groundwater microbial communities from the Aspo Hard Rock Laboratory (HRL) deep subsurface site, Sweden - OS_PC_MetaG | ecosystem: Environmental > Aquatic > Deep subsurface > Groundwater...
AGTATCAATATTTGATTCATCGTAAAAAAGATTATTTATACCGTAAAGCAAGTTAATATCGTCTTTGCCACCATCAATAAGCGAATTGTTAATGTAAAGGTTACACTCACCGGCGTAGGTTTCTGTAAGCATGTAGGCGGAACCATACTGGTTATTATAAACTATTGTGTTGTATAAATGTACATCAGAGCCATATAAAACTCCAAGTGCAGCAGCCTGAGGGTTATTCGATGTATTGTCAGCAAACGTACAATTAATAACATAGGCATTGGGACCATCTAGTGTTTCTAGCCCTGTAGCACCTGCCCCATTATTTATATTTTTTGTATTATTTTCATCAAATAAACAATTTACTACCACACACTCATGTGTATTTGGTTTTGAAATGGATCCAACAATGGACAATCCTCCTCCTACATAATACGCGTCTGTTCCAAATGCAACATTTCTTTCAAACTTGCAATTTGTAACATATACGGTATCATAATAATCGAGATAATAATCACCATGTACAATGCCTAAAGCCCTACCATAATTATCGATAAAATCGCAATTGTCGATTCTAAAATTATTTGAAGTGGCTATTTCCCCGTTCGCCGTTCTTCCTCCGGAATTTGAAGTAAACAGTACATTCGTAATAGATGCATTTATATTTTTTTCCAGTATTAGGGAACCAAAACCATATACTGAATTTTTATTGCCATTTCCATTGGTAAGGGTCAAATCACAGATATTGTAGTTGTTGGCGAAATAAATACCATGCAAATGATAGATTTCATCTTCAGCATCCAATATAGTTCTATCTCTGGATGCTCCCCTGATTGAAATATCACTCTTTAAGCTGAGAGGAAATTTTTCCCCATTTGAAGGAGAATAGATGCCTTCAGCAAGGACTATCGTATCAGGGCTCAGACTATCGCTTTTCATTCGTAAGAGTGCGCTCCAAATGTTTTTCAATGGTTCCTGAGGACTAAGCCCACTATTGTTGTTATCACCAATATTTGATACGTATATGTTTTCTGTTGTTTGTTCTAATTTACCATGTAGAATATCCCATGAAATTGTATTCCCTGGCAAGTTGGAATCAGCTGCTGTTGAATATAAATAGTAATAATCAGGATAATTAACAGTAAAAGTGTCTACGATAATATGATTGTTAATATAGGGAGGCATACCATTAATGCAATGAACATCTGTACCAATGGCGGCAGTATTGCAATAGATGTTACACAAATCGATTTGATCAAATATGAGTTGACTTTCAGAGCCACATATACCACCACCCCATGTGTAGCTACTATTGTGTTTTATTGTTGTTCCTGAAAAAAAAATACTTGATTTTCTTATCCAAATGCCTCCTCCAGGACCGATTGTATTATTAAAGGAGATTATATTTTTAGAAATGGTTACAGCTGATTCATCTATAAATATTCCACCACCACATCTTGTTATTCCATAAACTCTTCCAACCCCGTTTACTAGGGATAAGCCACTAATGGAAACGAACGGACAATTTGCAATGTCAATACAGCTTCCTGTTTGATTCCCATCAATTACCGTATTATAGGCATAATCCATATTTCCTGTGGTCAGTGTCAGGCTGCCAAGGGTGATATTTTTATTGATAATTTCAAGGTTTTCCAAATAGGTACCAGGCCACACCAGCACAGTGTCGCCGTTTGCTGCCGCATCAATGGCCTGTTGGATTTGGGTGTAATCGCCCGTTTCGTTCTGCTTCACGGTGTGGATGGCGGCATGGAGGTTAAGACTGAGCATAAGACCCAATAGTAGAAATAACCTGTCAGGCCGATACGATATACTGTTGAGATGTTTGGCAAGTAGCATGGCTTATTGTATTACAAGTTTTTCATTCATCGTTTGTGCACCTGCTTTTATCCTGACCATGTAAATGCCCCCCGGCAGTCGGTTGCCCTGTAATCCGAATAAATTCCATTTCAGGATTTGTTCTCCCTGTGATTCATTCCTGTTTGAAACCCGGGCCACAAGCTTGCCAAAAATATCGTGTACCGTTATGCTAACAGGAGTTGGTTCTCTTAATGCATATTGTATGAATAATTCGTTTTGTGCCGGATTCGGAAATAGTTTCAGTCCAATATTCTGATCGTCAACCAACTCATCGTTTTGGTGTTTTTCGCGAAAGGATACCTGGTAGTAATCTCTGCCTTCTCCCAATTTAATGGTTCGTTTTTCATGACGTTGGACGTTTTTGTTATAAACGAAGTATTCGCTTACTTTGATTTTTTGATTTGATTTGGTTCCGTAGTATTTCTCAAAGGAAATATCTTCGCCGGATGCCCCATCCAGGTAAGCCATTAAAGTTAGTTCTGATTCTTGCTCTGACACCGTGCACGCTCCAGCACAATTGTCGCCTACAAAAACACCCAGTTCCAGGGGATGGTCGGCACTGTCCAGCTCCACCACAACAGGAGTGTAATCGGGTTGTTCCATATAACTGAAGTACTCTGGCTCTTGCTTAACCGTAGTTCCGGCCGGTTGCCCGTTTAAATACCAATTAAATGTCCCTGCAACGCTGGTCTTTAATACCAGCATATCGCCATAGGCCACGTTATGTGCTATTTCGCTGCAATACCATTTCATATCAATGGGCTGAGGTCCCGGATCTTCGTGAAACACTTCGGCATACACACAAGTCCATTTCTCATGTTTAATCAGGGTAAGGTTGTCTACAATACTTTCCAGGGCATCAAAGGCATCTTGTTCCTGGTATAGAAAATAGCCCACCCAGTTTTCTTTTCCCATGTACAAAGGCATCGGGGTGGAAGGATCGACAACCGTACCCTGCATTTCAATAAATTTATTTTGAGGTTCTGTATAATTATATTTAAGGTCAAGCTTATAACCTCTTTCACTGTATATACCTCCCATATTTGCAGGAGTTGGCCATGATGAACCTGTGTAAAAGCTCGAATAATAATAAGAGCCACCAGGAGGACAGTTCTGAAGCTCACTATTAAGGATGTAATCATCCGGAAATATATTTCCTGAAAGCACACTATTAATATTTGGCCCTGCACCCTGTTGAAGAAGCCTTGGGATAGAAATCCAATCATATCCATCATTATTTAACAGCAATAATTCGTTGGGTTCAAACTCCACTACGCTCACACTTCTATGTCCGCCGTTGGGCAGGTACATGGTATTGGTATATGGGTTAATATAAGGAGTGGTAATATTTGTCATGAAAAACATGGCTATATCCCGCGTGTGGTCATAATCGGGGTGATAGCCATACATTCCCAATGGCTGCATGTTCCATGAAACACCGGGGTCATCCGGATTAAATGAATACAAGGCTACCTGACCTTCGCCCAGCTTGGCGGCATCTATTCTCCGGTACACATAAATTCGTCCATCATACGGATTAGCAAACATATTGGCTATCTGCCCATCCACGGGCATGCCATCGGTATTGAACTCTTCAATTAATAAATTTCCGGCTTCATCCAAATCAATGGTCCATATTTCAAATATTCTATGCTCAGATGTAATGACATTTTCTTTTACGGCAAACAGCCTATCATGAACTTTACTGTATACCATGTCAATAAAATGATATTCTTCTACATCAATACCCGAAGAATTAGCAGGAGGGTTTATATAATCATACATATACAACTTTTCTCCAACGATAAAAAGCTTACCCTTGTATTGCGATGTGGTACCGCTGCCATCATCATTTGGGCAAACTACTTTATACGGAAAATCGGCCAGGTTGAATTCATTTTCCAAATCATCTGCCAATACCAACAATTTCCCGGGCGGGGTAATCGGAGTATTACCCTCATTAAAATAGACTGTGCTGGGTTCCGTGTTGTAGGGTAGTAATTTTTGTTCTTGAACCGTGACAGTCGCGTAAACCTTTTCGTCGTAAGGATTGTAATCGAAATGAGCAAAATAATAGGAGAAGGTGCTATAATAAGGATCAAAACCACTTAACGAGATAGATTGAATAAGGCTATAGCTGGGACTAGTGGCATCATAAATACAAAGTTTAGGGTATTGTCCCGGGTTGCTTTGCATGTTTGTGGTAACGTACAAACGGCCTTGTGGAGAAATAAACATTTCTTTGGCAAAAATTTCACCGCTAATATTTATCGTACTCACTTTTGAATTATCACTTGCGTTCAACACTAGTATTTCTGCCACATCAGGGGTAAATTTTGATACAAGAAACTGATCCTGAAATGGATTATAAACCACATCGCCAATAGCGGTCGTTATGTTGTTTTGCGGGTCGCTGTCCATATTAAGGTTCACAGTTGTTTCATTTTCTGTGTTGTAGGCGTACAATCCGGTGTTATAGGCGTTAAGCTTGTTATAAAAATATAACCTTGTTCCATCTGAATTGGCAGCTATATGATGTACCTGATAGGCTGTACGGATTGATTCAGAATGTGTGTATGTGTTGTTATCAAATACTTCAAGCCCATTGGCGACCGTGTTGAGTGTATATGATTTGTTGTTTATCACAACTCCTTTACCAAAGGCGTTACCTTCAGCGTTTAACAAAGGAGGAGAATAAGTATAGGCTCCATTTACATATTGTAATTTTGCAACTCCATCTTTTTTGCTGATTAAGGCAGCACTGCCATTTATTCGAGTTAAATTAGTCGCTGTATTTATATCAAACTCCGAGGTAATAATGGAATTATCATGATCAAAGTGCTGTATTTCGTTAAAAACCTGGGCGCCTGAATCATAGCGTAAAACTGCAAGATTTGAATTGTCGTGCTGCCCATCATTTATCATTTCGCCATTTATCGGTGCATAACTCAGTATTAGGTCATTGTTTTGCCCAAGAAATACGGCATCTGTAATCCTTTTGTTCGGACAATCTACAAATTGGGCTTGATTTGTAGTTCCATCAATTATGCAAAATTTTGGGTGAACCACGACGCCTTCAAAATACCTGTATGGCAATACGATGATTTTGTTTAATCCATTTTCTAAGATATTTAATACTTTACCCATTTTAAACCAATTGCTTCCTTGGAGGTTATCAAATTCAATGGTTTTTACGGGGAAAGCGTTCGCGGTGCCTACTTGCTTAACATCTATGATTGCTTTTGATACTGGTGGAGTGTTTATACCTAACCTAATTAAATACAGGTAATCATTTTCCAAGTTAAACGTATAATTGTTTATTTGGTTGCCATAATCGTCATCCGGTGTGTTTAGTTCAGCATAGAAAAGGTTGGCGTGTAATGTGTTATCAGGTGTAAAATTGTGGTCAATATTATAAATACCGAAAAAATGTGCTTGTTCATGAAAATTTCCCATTTGATTATGGGTTTTATCACGTCCACTTACTAAAACATAAAGTCGATGACGATCAAAATTTATTGTTCTGCTATCATAACGAAGGATTACCCGGCCGTTTTGTGATTCAAATATATCATCTAAATATAACTCCTGACTAACGCTACTTCTCAATGGGGTTGTCCAATTATTATTTGGGTTAATTGTGCTGATTGTCACCAACTCCATCTTTGGTGTTATGGCATAAATATATGGATGAAGCGGTTCATTGTTATATACCATGATACTTTGGTCAGGAGCATGTAATCTTTCATTATAGTAAACAGGATTAAATTTACCATAGGCATCACCAAACGGTACTTTAGTTAAGAAAGCATTATTAACTGGATTGTAAATTGAAATTCCATCGGTAGCATATACAAATACTTTACCATTTGCTGTGATAATATCACCAATGGTTGAACCTCCACCGTTAATAGAAGGAAGATCAATTTGCTCTACATTTTGAGCGACTGATAAAAATGAATACGTCAGCAATAGCAGTGTAGAAACAATACGCATTTTAGCATAAATTAATACTGTCTTCTGTCTTTTCATGATTATAGGATTTAAGGTATGTTTACGTGCCAAAGTTATTAAAATAATGACATGTACAAGTTGTTGATCAGGAATTTGATGCTTGGTGGTTAGCGTTTTTAATCTATGTCTTGAAATAATGGATAAAAAATTGCCTCAAAATCCAATCATTTTTAGTTAAAAAGCAAAGACACTATAATTATCAGTGAAAATGAAAATACATCTATTCTACTACCTGTCTGGTGTGAATGGGGAAATAACTCCTGTACAGAAGGTGAAAAAATACTATTTAATTATGCCCCTAAAAGCAGGTTTTTGGTAAGTATAGAAGTTGACGCTGAGCGGTAGTAGCCTCTACTCCTCCTTTTCCAACCGGTCAATTATCCGTTGATCGGCTTCGGCTTTGTCTTCCATCCCCATAAACTCAAAAATTTCTTTACGCATCATGTAGGCCAACAAATATTCACTATCCTGGTCAATAGCGGCGTTGCAGTCGTCAAAAGCCGCTTTTACCTTGTTTAGTCTGAAAAGTGACCCTGCCCGGCAACAGAGATAAAGCGTATCGGTAGGAGCCAGTTTTACCGCTACATCAAAATCAATTAGCGCAGCGCGGTGTTGTGCGGTTTCGGTGAGAATTTCGCCCCGAATGAAATAGTAAAACGGATCGTGTGGATCGAGTTTTATTGATTTGGAAATCAATTCGTAAGCTTCTTTGTATTCGCCGGCGTCTTTGTGTTTGTTGGCTTTTTCGTAAATTTCGAAAGCGTTTTCCGGTTCGGGGTTTGGTTCGTTGGAGGGTATGGGCATTTCTTTGGTTTTTGTGTTTGGTTTAGTGTCAACTTCTTCAATATAGTCTGCTACCACGCCCAGAAGTTCGTCGCCAATAATTTCCGGATGGCCAAGGTTGTCGAGGTAGTTGGACAGAAAGCTGGCAAAATCTTGGGCTACCAGCCCCCAGGAATCAGGGAATTCCTCGTGGAAAGCATCAAATACAGGCGATTCGCTGCCTGCCTTTCGGCTGTGTACAAAAATGAGCAACTCGTTATTAGGTAAGGTGCAAAAAGGAATGATAGGATAAGGACTTGCATGCTGGTTTTCAATCTTCCAGCGCTTCCCGGAAAGGTCGGCATATTTTTCTGTAATTTCTTCAATGCCCATCAGGTAAACAGCATTGGCTTTGAACAGGTCATAATCGGCCTGACTTTGTATAAACACGCGTTGATAGGGATGAAGGAACATGCCCCCATTGTATTTCCTGAGGAAACGGGTGTAGGATAAAGGCAGTGTGATGCCGAATTTTTTCTCGAAGTGAACCAACAGCGAATCTTTGGCAGGCGGATTAAAAAACGCATACTGGCGAGGATCTCGCTTCATCGCTTCGAGGCGCTGGAGGACTTTTTCAATATGTGTATCCAACTTCATGATCACTAATCCGGGTGGAGGCGTGGAATATCATCGTCCTCGTTCATGGGTTCAACTTTGGGTTTTACCGTTCGCTTTTTCCGGGTTATTACCGGTTTATGTCGGGTTGCGGGTTTGGTTTCTGTATAGAAAGCCGGCTTACGGTTGGCTTCCCACGCATACAGCTCTGCCCTGAACCCGGAAAATCCCTTGCTTAAAATTTCACCCGCCGATTCATCGTCATCACGTGTTGAAGTGTTTTGGCTTTTGCTACTGAAAAACAAAAATTTAATTATCTTGTAAATCAAGTAAATAACAGATATCAATACGATTACGGACAATGTTATCACCGTAAGGTTAGCCATCAAAACACAAAGCAAACCCTGGTATAGTACACGTATTGGAGCAAATATTCCGGCCATCCGGATGCTTTCGATAACAACGATAACCGCCAATGCCAGGTACATGAGTGTGATAAAATTCAGATACCAAATAAAAGTACCTGAGGTAAATAAGGCCATCCAGCCTTGATCAGAAAAAAGGTCGAGCGAATAATACGAAGCAACGGCACTCCGGCTTTTAAGCAGGGCAATAAACAGAAAAACGGAAATAAACGAAGCTGATTTCAACGCCCACCAGTTAAGTTTGAAATAGTTTTCTCTGCTGAGCACCATGGCATAGAAATACTCAGGAATTGCACCTATGGCAAACGGAATGCGGAAATACCATTGAAATCCGGTGAAATCCTTCCCCGACTTCGACAGAAGCCAGGCGTCGAGTCGCCCGGAAGCCATCGTGCCGTAACGAATAGCTACGGCCAACAAAAAGGTAGAAATGGAAAAAACAACGATCGAAATGAAAAAGTTTAGCATGACCTGATTATTTTACCGATAGAAGATTTTTGAAATACCTGATGAAATATACCAGAACCAACAGGGCGAGTAAGACGGCCAGAATGAGTCCAAAAACGAAACCCGCGTAAAAATACACGGCCATCAAAATCAGATAAACGCCTAAACGCAGAAAACCTGCCCCCGGACCGAACAAAGTCAGGCTTTCGAGTGCCACGCCAAAAATGACCACTATGGCTAGTATCAAAACAACCCATTTAAAGGTAATCCAATCGTGCAGGTTGAGCTGGATATCGTGCGGCGAAAACAAATTGTACAAAAAAACCAAAAGTCCCAACGACATAAAGGCATAAAGCGGCCAGGGCTTTTTCGACTCGAATCGCTTTTGGCGTGTGTGAGACATCAGTTTTTGATCGAATAAGTGAAGGTATTTCTGTAAAAGAAATAATCCGGCTAAGAACAGTACCGGCCAAAGGTAAGTAAGCCAGTTGTCGGAAAATTGCGCTACTTCAGGGTTTAGTGTGTCCATCATTTTTCGAATTCATGGTTTAATTAAGCTCCGCCCTGCAACACCTGGCTGAACAAGGTGATGGTGAATATGGTAAGCAGAAACCAGCCAATAATGCCTTCTATTATGCTGATATACATGGCCAATCCTTTTTCGGGCATCACGCCAAACCCAATAGCGATGAAGCTGTTCAAACTCAATACAAAACTATTGATAAACTTTACCGCCAATACGTAAACAGCAAATATGACTACAATGGTAAAAATGATGAGGCCGGAAAGAATGCGTTCCGACGCGTTAAGATTTTCCCATTTCTTGGGTTGAAAATCAAAAAATCTGATTAACGTAGGAACCATCACCAGCCGAAGCCGACCTAAAAAGTGCAGTGGTTCGCCAAATAGAATTATGGCCCGGGGCACTTTTTTTCTGTCGCGCAAGTAATTCTCTTTTATCTCTTTCATCAAATTGGCATTCGGATCTTCCTTTTGTTCGTAAACCTGTTTCACCTCCAGGTCTTCTTTGATGTAAGTGGCGAACAATTTAAACTGGGTCAGGTAAAAACCGTAGTTCATCCCGTCCCACCCCGAGTACGAGAGCATGTAAATAAAGGTAAACAGCAGCAATATCTCCCAAGCCCTGCGTACTGATTTTCCGGGATTGGTAGCATAATCGCTGAAATAAAGTAATACCCTGTTCAGCAATAAGTTGATATAGTTGTTGGTGCTCGGATTAACTTCCTGAATGTATTCCTGACGGGAGGTTTCGATTTCTTTTATTTCGACGTACGACCCGTTTGCCGACTGTAAATCGCCGCGTTCGGAATACAGTTTGTTGAGTTTTTTGTACATGCTTATCAGGTCGTTATACAGCAGGGTTTGTTCCAGCTGGTTTTTGGTTTTGGCCTGATAGGGTACAATCAACTCGCTGAGTCCGGTTTGAAACAAGGCTAGTTTTTGTCCCTTTAAATTGTCCCATGGTACGTTGGTATTGGCTTCCGGAAAATCAAAGTTCTGAATACCAATAAAGTTTGAGATACTCAGTGAATCTATCAAAAGCGCTTTCCCGATGCCTGCGTCGGTAAAATTAATGGTCGACATTTGGTTGGCAAACATGGTGAGTTTGGTCATTTGTGTTTTGCCAAAATCTACCGAAAACAAGTTGCTTATTCCTTGCGACTCAAACCGACAATGATTCAGGGTTATTTCATCGATGAATAACGACGCAGCCTCCAGCTGGTAGTGTGTTTTTTCCTCGTCCATTTTGCTGAACAAACCACTGTCTGCATCAAAAACGCAAAAATCCATGTGCAGCTGGTTCAGGTTTTTCCCCAGCATGAATTGCTTGTCGAACGTATTTTTTGATAAACGCAGGTTTGCGCCTGTTATCTCAGACATGTTTAAAATCAAATCGTTATGAAAGAAACAGTTCTCAAACAACAAATCATGTGTTCCGGTGATGGCGCAATCGGTGAGCACCAAAGGCATGTTAAAAGTACAATTTACAAAGCTGAGTCGTTTAAACATCCAGTTACCAAAAACCAAGGCCGAATGCATGTCGAAAACACAATCGTAAAAAAACACCTTGCGTTCGGGTTGGTCTGTAGCTTGCAGGTGATATTCTACGTCAAACACCTTGTCCACCAGAAGCTTGTCATCTTCAAGAGTGGGAACAATTTTGAAGTTTGAGAAGATAACGGTTTCCTCCGCTCTCATCATATCCAGTAAAGTGCTGAGCGAAATTTGCTTCTCTTCAATGGTTTGATCAACAATTTCCTCTTCTTCTATTTCCTCCACTTCCTGGGCCGGCAACGAAAACGGGAAATTCAGGATTATCGCAAAAAGGAGAATCCATACAAACCGGCTTTTACTCATTTCACAACTCATTGGCATCAGCTATTTTAATTCCAAAACGGTTTCATTGCGATGAACACGATAAGCCTAATTTTTCTTCAGGATTTCGCGTTTCAGGTTTAGTTTTTTAGTGGTGTGGTCTTCATCGAAGTCGAACAGCAAATCGCCTGTATCTTTATACAGTTTTATGGTATTCATTGGATGCCAGTTTCCCGGAGTGCCCACATCTATTCCTGAAAACACCTGAACTTCCACATTACCACTTTTGTACTTGATAACTTTTATCCGGGCTTCGTTATCGATTTTTATTTTATCTAAAATCAATGAGTTACCGTCATTGGTTTTGATGGTAACTATTCCACTGTTGTTTTTCAGGAACTGCATTTTACCGAAGCCCTGATAAAAACTTCCGGCATAGTCGATAAATTGCGGATTGTGGTCCTGAAACACCTTTTGTATTTGAGTCCCTTTTATTTGAATCGTGTTGGCTTTTATTAATTGCATTGCTGCAAAAAGACCGGCGATGGTTTTTTCGTAATCAAGTTTGACCAGGGTATCGTTCACCGTTTTCAGTGCTTCGCCGGCGTCAAAGTCGGCTGAGGTGTTGTAAGGCGTATAGTCGTGAACATTCATTCCGGTGGTGGCATAAAACGAGCCGGTAATCAAGGCGCTACCATCAGGTTCGGGCGTGAGGCCGTAATAGCCAAACTGTTCGGCTTCACTGAAGAGTCGCGCCATGGTTTTTTCACCCTGACTATTAAATCGGGCCGAAAAAATAAAATCGGTATGATGGTCTAGTTTGTCTATTCCTGCTTTCTGCATCCAGTTTAGCTGCCCGTCGGGTGAAATATTGGCCACAAACACATCGGGAGCACCAGTAGCTTCGATGCTTACATTTTGAGCCTGTAGCTGCGATTCTACACTTCCATAGGCCAGCAGCTGGTTGTCGGCAGAAAAAGCCAGATTAAAAACCATGTCGTTACCAGGACCGGTAAAATCAATTACCCACTCAAGCTGATGACGGTCGTTAAACCTGGCCACAAATCCATCACGGTTATTTCCGTTCCCAACGATTTTTTCGTTTCCGAAGGTAGCTTCGCCCACAAAATACCCACCGATGTAGGCGTTGTCTTCTGCATCGAAAACCACATCGGTAAGTTTATCACCCTGAAAACCACCTCCTTTATTCACTGCAAACCAAAGCAAGGCTGCCCGTTCCGACATGGCTCCCGGGTTATCGACAAGAATCAGCAATGGTTTTTTGTCGCGAACTTCCGTAAGCAACATGCCCAGAGGTGCTCCTGCAAAAGTTGGGTCGGCCACCACATAGTCGTTATTTTGCCAGCTAAAAAAGTCGCCCTCAGGTTTTTCATCAAAGTGAACAGCTGTGGCCATATGCCCCGGAAAACCCAAGGCTATTACATCGAGCTTGAGCAAGGTTTTCACCAGATAGGTATACAATATCGATCGGTCTTCGCAATCGGCATAAGGATAGTGCAACAACTCATCGGCGAAAAAGTAATGTTCTTGTTGAAAAACCTCCTGATCTGTTTTGTAGTCAAAAGCTTGTTGTACAAAGCTCAACAGCATGCCCGCGGCTTCGGTGGGTGATTTTCCGGCAAGCAGGGTTGAAAACTGGTTTTCCACAGTATTTTTAGTCAGTTCGCTGCACACCGAATTCAGGTAAACCGACACATCGCATTGGGGAACTGTGCTGTAGAAATCCATCATCACCTGATCGTAGCTTAATTTCACGAAATGGCGCTGCCCGTCCCAAGCAAAGCTGAACTGGCGGGTTCGGGGTTGGATATCGGTGTTAAAGGGTTTGGTAATACGCAGATCGAGGATGATATCAGCTTCCGGGAAATCAAAATCATAGGTGTTTATTGACTTTCCGGAAGGCTTTTCGTTGAGAGCATAATAGTTGAGTGAACCAAAAGAGACAAAATCATGTCCGTAAATGGTGAATAGCGACGGTAACAACAGCACGGCTTTATCGTTGTGATATCCAATTTTGGCCTTGTAACGGCTGCGGTTCATAAGCACCCACTGCAACATCACCTGGTCGTTATGTTGGTTTGGCAACAGCGCTTCGCTGAAGTTTTTAACCAGTTGATAATAAGCCCAATCATTGGCGTTAAGCAGGTCTTTTACTTCAGAAAACTGAGCCAGAAGATGGTTGTAATTGGTTTCACTCATTTTTAACCAGTACCGGCTGATGTTTTCGGGAGTAAGCTCCCCTACTTTTATTTGGCCAATGGTTATGTCCGATTTAAAATACATCGACCAGGCCAGCAAATCCACATCAGTAGAATCTGTTTCAAAATCAACAGCTTCCGACTTTTTTACCCCTGGCAAAAGCGTACCCTGACGAATGGCCAATTGCTTAACCGGAGGAAAATATGCCAGTGAAGAACCTTCCATAACCACCTCTTCAGGTGCTTCCGGCAGCACCTCTGGTTTTGGCATTTCTTGCTCTTTTTCAAGTGTTTTCGGGGTGTATTCCCCAAAATGCCGGGTGAGGTGATCAGCAAATTCCGCATCTATTTTCGCTACAAAGTCGTTGAACTTTTGTTGCGTTTCCTTTTCAAATGAAGTGTACTCTTCACGTATCTGTGTTTTAAACTCCTCAAAAGTCTGGCTATAAGCAGAGAAGCTCAACACGACCGAAAAAAGCAGACCTAAAAAGCGTCCTGTTTTTCCTTTCATCGCATGAAGGGGCTTTTAGAAGTCGAGAATCTTGTCGAGTTGCTCGGTATTTACTTTCGCTTTGGCTTTCATTTCTTCGCGTAGCACGTTCTTGGCCATATCGATAGCGGTTTGGTAGTTGTAACCAAGCGTAACCGTGACTTCTGTGTTTTTATCTATCACACGCGAGGCCTCGAACAAGGTCAGCGTACGTCCCATTTTTGAGCCGACGATTGACTTAAAAGTAGCAACGGTTTCGGTAACGGAAGCAGCATCTTCTGCATTCAGTTGAGCATTCGCCAAGGTAGTTTCGACCAAACCGGCTACTTCAACACCAATTTGACCGGCCAGATTGATTTTAGCCACTTCGTAAGCCTGTAATTTTGCGGCCGAATGTGTTTCACCAACAGCACGTGCGTCGGCCATAAAATAAGCAGGACGACCTTCGTCATCGGTTTCGTAACGTTTCATCCAAACGCTTTCAATTTGTTTGTCCATAGGGAGTTGACCCGGCGCAACGGTAAATCCCTCTTTCGCGAGTTTTTTTGCTTCTTTACGCGCCTCTTTTATGGCTTTGCCTTTGAGTTCCTTTTTAATCTGCTTTTCGCTTTGAGCTGAGGTTGGGATAGCAACAGAACAGGCCAGAATTAAACCAATAATAACCAAAAATTTTTTCATAACAGAGCTTTTAATTAATTCATCAAAAAATCACATTTATTAATGTCCCGTAAAAGTAGGGATTTTTTGCGGATTCGTTGCCCTTTCGCAAAAAAAAATCCAATCAATTGATTATGCTTGATTTATTTCATGGTTTTTTTCCGTCTTTGGTAAACATCGATTGGTAATATAAACCACCCTCTTTGTCCACATAAACCTGGGTGACTACCACGGTGTCGGTTGAATTTTTGAAAACGTGAAATTCGTACTCATCTCCATCTTCATCGAAATATTGGCTCTCGATGTTAACATATCCTGCGTTTTCAAGATCCGCTGGGGTATATTTACATTCGCATAAAATCAAACCATTGATTGCGGTATCGCGTTTTTTAAAATACTGTTTTAAGCCTTTGGAAAATGCTTTCATGGTTAGTGGTTGTTTTTGTTACTGAAAGTCATGATATGTTTCACGACATGATCTGGTTTAGTATTTAACGATTTTGCGCGTTTGTTGTGCATTTTTGGTAGTGGTGCGTACCAAAAAAATTCCTTTCGGAAAATGGTGTGTGATAATTTCAGTGATTTGTTTGGTCAGGTAAACGGTTGTCCAGCAATGACCTGTGATATCGAAAATCTGACACATTATTGTTTCGTCGGCCGTAGTTTTAATTCTGATTTTATCTGTAAACGGGTTAGGTAAAACCTCTATTTCAGTGAAATTTTGATTTGTCGATGTGGTAATGGTTCCTGTTTTGAAGTAACTTATTTCAGAATTTTCAATTTTATTTCCGTCATAATCTTCAATCCTGTCATCTTTTAGCCTGACAAAATATTGCTGGTTTTCGTCGAGAAGTTGATTCGGAATTAGCGTGATTATCGTTTTTTCTTCGTTTATCATGCCTTCAAAACCAATCGATTCACCTAAAAAATTCTCCTGTCTGAAATTGACCAGATCGGGAATAGAGGAAGTAAGAATTTCATCACCTCCGACTTTTCTAACAGGTTCGTCAAAAATAATCCGAATGAGTGTGGCCGGATCGACATCCACTGAACCTTGGTCGGGATCGATGAAAACGGTAGGAATATTGTCGTCGAAAACACCCAATAAGTCAAGTTGTCGGGCTATGCGCCGGGTATTGTTTTCATTATCGCAATTCAGGGTAAACCTGTCAATGAACACTCCGTTGTGGCCGGGTAAAAACTTTATTTTCAGCACACCACTTTCTCCGGGGCTAATTTTAAAAGGAAGTTGTGTAATCAGTTCATATTCATCCAAATGGTGATGAACACTGGTGATTTTTAAGGTGTCGGTTGACTGGTTATGGACATACAGGTAGTTTTCTTTTGGCGAACTGTATCCTGCGAAATTCCCGAAAGAGAGCTCTCTGAATGTTGTGAAAAGGTTGGTTCGCCAGGGGAATTTCAAAGCCCTGTAACTGGCCACACCGTCGGGTAAAAACAGATCGAATGAAAGGGTATTGTCGCTGTTTAACTCGGTGATGTTCAGCGGAAAATGAGTTCCCCAGCCAATGAGCTTTTTCCCATTACTCAGCTGACGGAAACTTCCAGTAGCCGGAGCATACAAGTCTTCGCGCTGATATCCCCAGTCGAGAGTGGCAACAAGGTTTTGCTCATCAAGCTGGTACTTTAATGCCCTGCTTACCGGCGGATTGTGGTTGTTGCCATTGTCGAAAACAGTGTAATAATTATTGGTTAACCGGCGGATGTCGTGTTGGTGCGAAAACCCCATCTCGTCATTGGCTATGCTAAACATATTGTTCTCGCTGTTCTTTCCAAACCGCCAAATAATCGCACCGGATTGGAAATCGATTTTGGTGATTTCGTCCAGATGCCGGCACGATACCAGAATATTTCCATCCACATCAAGCTCCAACGCGTTGGCATGAACGTAATCAATTACGGTTGCCGTTAGATCGATGTCGTAGGTAGCATCTGTAATTTGAAAATGATCCCAGCTTCGCCACTGGAAATAAACCTGTCTGTCCAGGTCGACCTCTTGGATGACAAGGCCAATCACGGTAGCGCTCGGGTTTCCGCCCGGCACAACCAAGCTCATGTTAACAAGCTGTGGATCGTACGACATCATCAGGAAATGACCGTTCTCAAGCAACAACATGTCATGTCCGTCAACGTTGTACCCATTGCCCATCATAACCGAATCGAAAATGACATAAGAACTGTCGAGCAGATAATACTTTTCGTTTGCCGGATTCAGTAAGTCATTGTTTGAATACGCCAGATAACCACTGGATAACACCTGAAAATCGCGGCTGCTTAAGTCAACCTTTTGGTAATAAATGGGTGTTCCATAATCATCCAGAATTGTAAGGTAATCGTTGTAAACCTGATGTGTACGCGAAACCATATTCATGAAAATGTACTCGTTATCCAGGGTATGGTTAGCTCCGAAATTTACCGAAGGCGCTGGATAATCATCCGGCAGGTTATTCTCTTTTACAGGAAAATCAAAGGGCTTTATATCTTTTTGATGCAATGATTTTTTCGGCAGATTTGTGGCCAGCTCCTGTTGCCGGAACATCTTTAACAGGCTGAGGGTTTCAGAAGGCTTAATGTAAAACCTGAAATTCAATGGCTTAACAGGTTGCCCATCGCGTGTAAAAAGCCCCGTCAAAATTTCCACCCAAACAACCTCACCCCATTGAAAAACATTCTGGGGTGTTATGATTAAAGTTTTGAAATCATCAGATAAAATTGTGGAGAAATCAACCGTACCCGATTCGCTGCCCTCCAGGCGAAAAGGCTTGCTTTCAATATATTCCGGGTCGAAACCGGTTGCTAGTTTTAAAATAATAGTTTGTTCAGGATTGATGTAATGTGCATCGGAAACCGGTGACTGATATAATATCTCTGCTTCCTGATTAACTCCTTTAAACCCTGCAAGCAGGAAAATAATGAGCAACAGAAGAGGGCTGATTTCTTTTTTCATTTTGCCTCCTTAAAATTATGACCGAACACGGGATGTTATAATTCAAAAAATCACTTCAATGATTTTCTTAACTTTCACAGGCTCAAATATACACCAGAATTGAGTAAAAAACAAAACAAATTCAATAATGATTTGAATTTCTTCTTTAAAACCAATGTTTTACTAGTCAGTCTGCAACCCTCAGGCGCTCCACGTGGTCAGATGTAGTCAGTAATTAATAAAAATGATTATACTTGTCGATTCTAATTGCCAACATGCGGTTGGCCAGTTATGGTTTAAAGCTATTGTATGAAAAAATCACTACCCTCACGTAAGTTAATTGTATTGTTTGTGTTAACTGTTTCATTGTTAACATCCTACGCTCAAACTGGAAAATACCACTACCCTGATTCGCGTGCCAAATCCGGACTTCACCTTACGGCACAAAAATCTTCGTCGATGGATTTGGTTTATTCCATTACCGATTTTGAAGTTAAGGAAAAGCAGATCAACGGGCAAAGTATGCATGAAATCATATTTCCTGCGCAAATATTGCCTAATGCTTCCGGAGCGCCCAATATTCCCGGAAACGGCTATTTGCTGGCCATTCCAAACGGATCTTCGACAAGCGTTGAGATCCTGAGTATGAGGGAAGAAATTATTGAAAATGTAGACATGGAGCCTGCGCCTGAAATCCCTTGGGATACAGATGATCAGCCGCTTCGTCAATTAAAAAACCAGACAATTTACAGTCAGAACGCCTTTTATCCTGCCACGCCAGTTCAATTGTCAGCAAAGGCTTCGCTCAGGGGTATTGAAGTCGTGCGTTTAGGCATAACACCTTATCAATACAATCCCGTAACACGCCAGTTGAAGGTGCTGCGCGATATCGAGATCAGGGTAATTACCGAAGGTGGCGATGGAACATATGGCACTAACCGACTGAGAAGCCGTTGGTGGGATCCCATCATCAAGAATTCAGTGTTTAACAGTGAGGTAATTCCCACCATGGATTACTCGAAGAGAACAAAAAGTAACTACCGCGAAGGGGAATACGAATACCTGATTATCAGCCCCAACGACCAGGAATTTGTTAGCTGGGCCGATAGCATCCGCCGTTTTCGTAACATGCAGGGAATTCACACCGGTGTTGTTACCATGGGCGAGATAAACGCCGTAAATGCCATAGCTTTAGAGAGTTATATCAACACTATTTATGCAACATGGGAAACACCTCCTGCCGCTGTTTTGCTGTTAGGCGATTACGGTACTAACCTCAACAACTCTATTATTTCGCCTATTTGGGACAACTATTGCGCTTCAGACAATATACTATCCGACATCGACAACGACCACCTGCCTGACATCGTATTTGCACGTATTACTGCTCAAAATGCCGAGCAACTTGAAGTCATGATCAACAAGTTTATTCATTACGAAACTTCACCCCCTACCAATCCTGATTTCTACAATCATCCCATTACCGCTTTGGGTTGGCAAACCGAGCGATGGTTTCAGATATGCTCCGAAACTGTTGGTGGTTTCTGGAAAAATGAACTAGGCAAAGAACCTGTTCGTATCAACGAAGTGTATGATGGAAATCCTTCTGTCGATCCCTGGTCGTATGCACCCAACACGGAATCGGTGATGGACTATTTCGGTCCTGACGGCTTGGGCTACATTACCGAAACCCCCGGCGAGCTTGGCGACTGGTGGGGAGGCAATGCCAACGACATCAACCAGGCCATTAACCAAGGGGCGTTTATGTTGCAGCACCGCGATCATGGAAATGAAAGTGGCTGGGGTGAGCCTGCTTACAACAGAAATAGCATCAGCGGGCTGACCAATACCGACCTTACTTTTGTTTTTTCTATCAATTGCCTTACCGGAAAATACAACAGCGGTAGCGAGGTGTTTACCGAAAAATTTCACCGCTATACCTTTAACGGAGAAGCGAGTGGTGCCCTGGGGCTTATCGGGGCTTCCGAAGTGAGCTATTCGTTTGTAAACGATGCCTTTGTCTGGGGTCTTTTCGATTATATGTGGCCTGAATTTATGCCCGATTACGGTGGCAATTTCCCTGAAACCCACGGTGTGCTTCCGGCTTTTGCCAATGTTTACGGAAAAATTTTCCTTGATTACACAGGTTGGCCATACAATACCAACAATAAGGTAGTTACCTACAACCTCTTTCATCATCATGGGGATGCCTTTTTAAATGTGTACACCGAAGTACCTCAGGACTTAACTGTTAGCTACGATCCCGTGATTTTAAGCGGTGTTCCCACTTTTGAAATTACTGCCGATGCCGGATCGCTTATTTGTCTTTCTGCCGACGGCCAAATCCTGGCTGTTGCAGAAGGTACCGGAGAACCACAACAAATGGCGGTCGATTTTATCCTTCCCGGAACCATGGTTGATTTGGTCGTTACGAAACAAAATTATTATCGTTACCACGAACAGCTGCTCTGCGTTCCTCCAAGCGGGCCTTATCTGATTAATACACAAAGTAATATCCTTAACCAAAATGGAAACGGATTTATCTGTTTCAGCGAAAATGGAAGTCTTTCGGCTGCCCTTAAGAATGTCGGAACTGAAGTGGCCGCGAATGTGGTAGTTGAACTAACCTGTGAAGATTCTTATATACAGATTACCGATGCTACCGAAGCCTATGGTGCAATTGAAGCGGGCGCTGAGTTGTTGATAGAGAATGGATTTGCGTTTGCAGTTGCCGAAAATGTACCCGATCAGCACGAAGTAATTTTTGTGTTGACGGCAACAAGTGATGAATCGACATGGAATTCAGAAGTTACCCTCACGTTGAACGCACCTGCTCTAAAACAACAAACTTTCAGGTTGATTGAAGTGTTGGGCAACGCCAATGGCATTGTGGATGCCGGCGAAACTTACGCATTGCAGTTCGATGTTATTAACCAGGGACATACTGCCACGCCGGAACTTGCTTCGATGTTGGCAACAGAAAGTGAATGGGTGCATTTGCTCAGCCTGACACAAAACACGGAAACACTGCTTGTAGATTCTGTTTTTTCAAGCCACTTTGTTTTTGAAGTAAGTGGAAACACGCCGTTGGGACATGAAATAATTTTTGTAAACAATAATCAGTCAGGATTATATGGAATTTCCGACTCGGTTTTTGTGAAAGTTGGCGTGATGGTCGAAGACTGGGAAACCGGTGATTTGTTGAAATTTGAATGGGTAAACGACCCGAACAATCCTTGGGAGATTGACCAGGTTATAAAACAGGAAGGAAATTTCTCTCTTGGTTCTGCCGATGTAGCACCCAGTCAAATGTCGGTGCTAACGCTGGCTTATCAAAACTACAGCGCTGATTCTATTTCTTTTTACTGCAAAACGGCCACTTTTGAAGGCCAGGGGATGCTGGTGTTTTTACTCGACGGACAAGAAAAAAACCGGTGGTCAGGTGAAACTGACTGGGAAAAAGTTACCTATCCCTTGAGTGCTGGTAAGCATACTTTTATCTGGATGTTTTTAAAGTATGGCGATTCCGACGGATTGGCTGATCGTGTTTGGGTGGACAACATTGTGCTGCCACAGCTCGAATATGCTACAGTTTGGGCCGGATTTGACCGGGAAGTGTGTGATGCACAACCCGTTCAAATGAATGGAACAGCCACCAACTTCGAAACGCTTGTCTGGACTACCAGTGGTTCAGGTGTTTTTGATGATCCCCAACAGCTGGAAGCGCAGTATACCCCGTCGGATGAGGACTTTAGCTCTGGCGAATTTACGTTAACCTTAACTTCTACAGGGTTGAGCGGACAACAGCTATACGACCAGGTAGTATGCAATGTGCTACCAGCCCCGCAGCCCGCCTCCTTCGCGATGGAGTTTGATACGGTTTATACTGTTGCTACACCTTCCACCGATTTGGTTGGCGAAACTTCGGAATATGCTACCGATTATCTTTGGACCTTGTCGCCTGAACTGGCCGGCGAAATTGTGTTTTCAGCTCAAAATGCCACAGTTAACTGGAATCCGGTTTTTTCAGGCCAGGCTACCATTGGCTATCAGGGTGTAAACGACTGTGCAGCCGGTGAATTGTCCGAAAATACAGTGATTGTTTCCAATGCCACTTCGGTTGAAGAACGGCCGATGTTGCTCAATTTTGAGGTCTTTCCAAATCCCAACACGGGTAGATTTACCATCCGACTGAGTTTGGCCGAATCGACAGATATTCAACTTTATATGCTGGATATGGCCGGACGTCAGATTTGGAAAAAAGAACTGAATAGCATTACACAGACCAACTTGGTTTATCCGGCTCAAAAATTGCAACCGGGTGTCTATCAGTTGTTTTTGTTATCGGATGAACTGAAAACCGTTCGGAAAATCGTGGTGCAATAAATAGGGAATTTGTTTGTAGATTTCTTCATGCAGCTGACTGCCTGAGCAATTCTTTATTCTTTATCAGTGAACAACGCTTTCAATCCTTGAATTAATCAGGGTACAAGTATGTGTGTTTTTTTTTAGTTAATGCCAGCCAGCCACAATAATCCGCTGGTCAGCTGCGTTATTTTTGTAGAAGGTAAGATAGAAAGAGAAAAACCTTCAGTAGTGTTCATTAATACCTTCAGATGATTAAACGCTTACGCTAAGTATAAGATAATTAACGGAAAGGGCCATAAAGCCGTTTCCAAATTATTAACCAACAAATACGAAGATGGAAGCAAAAAAATCAAAAAATGACCAACTGGAAGGTAACAAAACCTTGTTTTTTCAACTGGGACTGATCATCACCCTGGTAGCTGTTTTAATGGCTTTTGAATACAAAAGTTACAGCGAATTGTCCTTTACTGACCTTTTCCGCAAAATGGACAATACCATCGAAGAAACCATTCCCATTACGGTTCACGAGAAAAAACCGTTACCTGTTATTCCTATTCCTACACCAAGTATCAATGTTGTTAAGGACCTTGTAGATACGCCCGATGTGCCCACCATTGATGTTACCGCCAATCAGCAAACGGCGAGTCCAACGATTCCGGTCATTCCGTTAGATGAACCCGAAGTGATTGATGATACCCCTTTTGTGGTCGTTGAGGACATGCCTGTATTTCCGGGAGGATTGAGTGCGCTTTATCGCTTTATCGGTGAAAACATTAAATATCCGCAAGTGGCAAAAGAAGTGGGCATTCAAGGAACAGTATTTGTCCGGTTTATCATCGAGCGCGATGGCTCGGTTAGTAACGCAGAACTTTTGCGGAGTATCGGTGGGGGCTGTGATGAAGAGGCCTTGCGGGTTGTGAATTCATTACCCAAGTGGACTCCCGGGATGCAAATGGGCAAACCGGTGAGGGTTTCCTATAACCTCCCCGTGAAATTTACCTTGCGTTAGTTCATGACTGGATTTTAAAGACAGACTGGCTTATTCAGAAACGACTTTTGAGATAAAACTTTCGTTGCTGATATCCTACACCGAAATAAATCCGTCAAAAAAAGTCAGGTGAATTGTCTGTTCTATTTGGTTTGTCAGTATTTTTAACAT
>Ga0180009_10002341_pt1 | contig 22304 bp, 16 predicted proteins | sample OS_PC_MetaG_FD_123537 | JGI IMG/M metagenome (GOLD analysis project Ga0180009, IMG submission 123537) | Groundwater microbial communities from the Aspo Hard Rock Laboratory (HRL) deep subsurface site, Sweden - OS_PC_MetaG | ecosystem: Environmental > Aquatic > Deep subsurface > Groundwater...
AGTGAAATACTTAATATTTTCAATATGTTTTAAATTGAACCAAGCTCTTTGCCGTGTGTTTCCGGCAAAACGGCGAAAGCAGAGAGGGATATTCGGATCAAGACGATACCGGCTCCATTCGATTATGGCGCCGATATCCTTGTTTTGAACAACGGATCCAATTTCTTGATATCCGGGTACTAAAAACCCTCGACCCCTCGAACCCTTGAATCCTTTGACCCTTTTCTCCAACTGAATTGGAGAAGAACCAATGGGATAAATGTTTGACAAAGCGGTTCAAACTATTCAATGGTAAATAATCGTTTTGAAATATTGGATAAAGGAGGCGGATATGGTTATGGCCAACCTTGAATCACTTCCCCGGTTTATGGATACATTAGGATTGTATGAAGAACCCATGGGGATCTTTTACACCGATAAAAAACCGAAAGAAGGATTTTCACCAAAGTCCATGGAACTGCCGACACGAGAAAGAGAAATGAAAAATGAAATCGACTGGCAAACGGTTTTCGGCGAGTTTTCATGTGTTTTGGGAAACATATGGAGAGCCCGCAAGAAAAAGACGGCCGCCTTCTTCAGTGCCGAACAATTCGGATGCCCGGGCGGCGCCTTCTGGTTGGGTTTTTTAAAACCACAGACAGAGGCAATCATTCACTATGTTTCAACCGGTATTCCCGAGCGGATGAAAGGGGAGTTCTATTGTGATTCTCCGGATGAATTGAGACGTATCTTTGAGCATGTCGATCCAAGGCCCGCCCCAAAATCGTTTTGTGTTGTAAAACCGTTAAGCCTGTTCGAAGGAGAAGAGCAACCGGAGCTGGTCGCCTTTTTCGTCCGGCCGGAATCCTTGAGCGGTCTTCATCAGCTTGTCACGTTTGTAACCAATGATCCGGAGGTTGTCACATCCCCCTGGGGTGCGGCATGCGGCAATTTAGTGGTATGGCCGTTGAAGTATAAGATGCAGGGCAAAAACAAAGCGGTGCTTGGGGGTTGGGATCCGTCGGCCAGAAAATTTCTAAAAACCGATGAGCTCACGTTGAGCGTACCATTTGAAATGTTCAATGCCATGCTGGAACGCTTTGAAGGGTCCTTCTTAAAAACAGATACGTGGGAAACCGTTCAGAAAAAAATTCAGCGGAGCAACAAGGCATGGGGGGAAGGCGCTTAAGCTCACAAGGGTGATTTTTATTATCCCGTCTGCTCGATATCTCAAGAATATCTTCCTGTAAATCAATATCCAGTTCAACGAAAAACCCGCTATCATCGGATACGCGTACCAAATCGCGTATCTTCCACACCTTTGCTGTATCAGGTATTGCTTAAGAGTGCTTCACCATTGGGATATAGGATTTACCGGAACCCATACCCGAAAAAGCCTCTTCCGGCAGCGGTCATTCCGAAGACACTCAAATGGTCTGTGATAAACTGGAAATCCGGAATACATGGTGTCATGGAATTGACGACTTTCCTCTCCCATGGATTAAAACAGCAAAAAAATAGAATAAAAGTCAACTATTTTCCTCCTTTGGGATTTTATTGACCGATTATTTCTTTCCGGAGGCCCGGTCGGTACGATTCTTGAATAGAATAGAGGGAATGAGAATTCCTGTTGAATCTATATACGTTGAAGCAGTGAGGCTGCGGCCGTGAAAATAAAAACAAAACTATTATTAAGCTTCCTCATAATCGTCATCATTACTTCGGTATCAAGCTTGATCTTCCTTCACAGGGTAAAACCCATAGCCGAATCCATCAAAGCCCTTAATAACCAGTTGGCTATGGTTCAACGCATCTCTGCTTTAAAAGATACAATTTACTCCCACACGAAAGCTGTCCAGACTTATCTCCTAACCGGAAACGGGAGTTGGGAATCAGCATATCATGAACTATCCCGAGTCGAAGACGAAATTATCAGGGGAATTCAGTTCAATGAAACGACAACGGAAAGCAAAGAACGTATTAGACGGATTATAGATTTGAACAATACGATCCATGAGACCGAACTCCTGATGCTGAACAAAGCCAGAGACGGCCAGCTGGAAACCGTCCTTCACCTTTTCGATGAAATCTACGAACTTTCCCTGAATCAGATCTTTTCTTTGATTGGAGAATTAGTCCAAAAAGAGTCCAACGCGTTTCAGAAAGTAATGGCACAGACGGAAAGAGAGTTTAAAATCCTTCAGAAAGCTACGATCGCAGGAGTGCTGGGGGGTATCATCCTGACCCTCATACTATCCTTATTTCTGGGTTCTTTGCTTTTGAAGCCCATCAGAGAGTTGCTGGTTACCACCCGTCGTTTTTCAGAAGGAAATATGGCATCGAGGGTAGATGTTCAGACCTGGGATGAGATCGGCATTCTGGGCAACGCCTTCAATCAAATGGCTGAAAATATCGATCAGTACATTCACCAAAGAGATAAAGCGGAGGAAGAATTAAATCGCCACCGGCTCAAACTCGAAGAAATAGTTGCAGAACGGACCAGAGAGTTAAAAGAGACCAATAAAATTCTTGAAGCGAAAATCGTTGAAAAAAACCTGGCTGAAGAAGAGCGGACCCGGTTGTTTGATCAACTTCAACAAACCCATCGGATGGAAGCCATCGGCACGCTTGCAGGCGGTATTGCCCATGACTTCAATAATATACTGGCATCCATAATGGGGTATACGGAACTGGCCATGGAAGAAGTAGAGGAAAAAAGCCAGGCACATCATGATCTCGGTCAGATTTTCAAAGCCTGCAGTCGTGCAAAGGATCTAATCTATCAAATTCTCATGTTCAGTCAGCAGACCGAACAGGAGCGTGTCCCGGTAAAAGTGAGTCATGTGGTCAAAGAAGTGCTCAAATTGCTCAGGGCGTCATTGCCTTCAACCATCGATATCCGGCAGGTAATTTCAAAAAATCTCAATCATATCCTTGCAGACCCGACTCAAATCCACCAAATTGTCATGAATCTTTGTGCCAATGCTGCTCACGCCATGAAAGAAAACGGGGGGATTTTGGAAGTCCGATTATTTCAGGTCTTTCTAAACGCCGACTTTGCAAACAAATATCCGGATATGAAACAGGGTCAATATATCAAATTGTCTTTTAAAGACTCCGGACACGGCATACCTGCAGAAGTCAGAGACTCCATCTTCAACCCTTACTTTACGACAAAGGAAAAAGGTGAAGGCACAGGCTTGGGGTTGTCGGTGGTGCATGGAATCGTAAAGAACCTCGATGGAGAAATCACAGTTGAGAGCGAACCGGGTAAAGGTTCGATTTTTGATGTTTATCTGCCGGTTATTGAAGACGAAGAACAAGAAAGCATAAAGCATATTGAACCGCTTCATACCGGTCATGAAAATGTATTGTTGGTGGATGATGAACCGGGAATTGCCGCAATGGGAGAGCGAATGCTGGAAAGTCTGGGTTATCAGGTGACCGCTAGAACCAGCAGCATCGAAGCGCTTGAACTATTTAAACATGAGCCTGGAAGATTTGAACTCATTATCACCGACATGACCATGCCGAACATGACGGGGGATCGCTTTTCCCAGGAAGTAATGAAGATCCGACCCGACATTCCCATAATCCTGTGTACCGGATACAGTCATCAGATTTCCGAAGAAAAGGCCAAGAAAATCGGTATTAAGGCATTTGTAATGAAACCCCTGGTGAAGAGGGAATTGTCCAGCATTGTCAGGCGCGTGCTCGACAGGACGCAGCCATGAAAAGGGGTATGTGCTGATAGGTTCCGAGAGCTTTCGGAGTGTTTGAATCTTCCAGGTCTTTCAATATACCTTTTTGTTGGTTATCGCTCAGTTACCTTTTATGCCGCTGTGTGCTCCGTCCGGTCTATAATATCGTTTTGAACTTCTTTTTCAAGCTGGGTAAAATATGCACTGTATCCGGCCACCCGGATCACCAAATCTCTGTAGTTCTCCGGCTCCCTCTGGGCTTCACGCAGCTTGTCCGATGTAATGATATTAAATTGGGTATGCCAGCCCCCGAGATCCATAAAGGTAGTAATGTAATGTGAAAAGGTCCGAAGCTTTTCTTCACCTTCCAGCAGGGTGGGATGCAGCCGTTGATTGAGGATCAATCCGTGGGGAACCCGCTGGTTGTCCAGCTTTCCGATCGATTTTGCTACAGCCGTAAAACCGGCCTTGTCCCTTCCATGAACCGGAGAAATTCCACCGTCGTTTAAAGGCTCACCGCTTTTTCTGCCATCCGGGGTGGCGGCCGTCCGTTTGCCGAAGGGAATGTTGGCCGTCAGGTAATATAGACCGCCGATAAACGGGCCGTTTCTCATGTTTTTGTATTTGCGAAGCGTGTCACAGAATATTTTGAGCACCTCATTACACAAACCGTCCACCCGGTCATTGTCATTTCCGAACTTGGGGGCACGGTTAATCAGCATCTGTCGCAGATCTTCCTTTCCCTCAAAATCTTCTTTCAAAGCCTCTACCAGTTGTTCCATCGAAAGCGCGCAATCTTCAAAAACCGCCTTGTCGATGGCTGCCAGGGAATCTCCTGTGGTAACCGGACCCACCCCCAAAGGAGACGTAAAATTGAATCGGGCGCCGCCACGATTGAATTCCACCCCGTTTTCGAGACAATCTCGGGTGAGCATGGAGTAGAGGGGAACCGGCGCAACTTCTGCATGCATTTGATCGATGATATTGTCGTAGATGATGAGGTAGCCGATAAAAAATTCAACCTGCTTTCTGAAAGCCTCTAAAACCTCATCAATGGTCTTAAATTGTTTCGAATCTCCGGTTCGAGGCCCCATCTGCTTTTGAGTGAGCAGGCATCTGCCGTCATTCAGCGAAAGCTCCAGGCATTTTGCGAGGTTCAAGTGACCGGCATTCCCCCAACTGTTGGTTTTTCCGACAATCACCGGTTCACTGCATCCCAAGGAACCCCAGTCCCGGGCTTCTTCAAGCGGGACTTCCAAATCCAGAAGCGATTGAATAATCACTTCATCATTGAAAAATTTCGGTTTGGTCAATTCCTCTCTCACATTCACACATGCTTTTATCAGAAAACCCTGCGAGGTGGTGCGATGAACCCGTATGGCCAGATCCGGCTGGACCAGACGGATATCCAGATCGGCTTCCACAAACAGATGGGACAATTCATTGGTGGCATCTCTGCCGTCTTTGTCCACACCACCTAGGGTGATGGTTTGCCCATGGGCCGGGCCCTGAAGAAAACTGGTGGACTCATTGGAAGCCAGTTTGTCGATCTCATTGATCTTGAGATAAAAACACTCGATCAGCTCAAGCGCTTCCTCCTTTGTCAACCGCCCTTTTGATATGTCATTTTGATAATACGGGTATAATATTTGGTCGAGCCTTCCCAGTGAAACGGCAAGACCGTTGCCTTCGATCATCATTCCCACTTGAATAAAGTAGAGGCATTGAACCGCTTCCCAAAATGTCCTGGCAGGTCGTGCCGGCACGCAAAGGCAGTTTTCGGATATACGAAGAAGCTCGTTCCGTCGGGATTCATCGCCCTCCTTTTGCGCAAGCGCTTCAGCCGTTTGCGCATATCGATCTGCAAATTCGATTAACGCATCGCAAACCATTGAACAGGCCGTATAGAGGTTGAAACGGTGCGCATATTCGAGATCATCCGGTTGCAGTTTTTTTATGGCAGCCTCACAATTCGACTTGATGCCGTTGAATCCCTTGTCCAGAACGGTTTGATGATCCGGTATCATATGCCCCGGCGCGGACATGGTGAAATTTTCGTTGGTGAATATTCCGGTTGTCAACATCTCCTTAACGGACGGCGGCAGGCAGCCCTTAATTTTATCCCTTAAGGATCGACCTTTCCAATAGGGGAGCACATCGTTAAGAATCTCTTTCTGCTCCTCGGTTATTTTAAACCGGTCCCCTCTTCGCGTCGGAAAGGTATCCATCTGATCCATTATCCAGTCCACGGCATATTCCGGACAGAGCGGTCCCCCGCGATGATGTGGGGTCTGATTGCCGACGATCAATTCATGATCCCGGATAACAATACTCATTTTTGAAAGAATCGCTTTAAGGGCCAGCGCCTTTTTGATGATCTGGGGTTTTTCCTCATGGGCTTTGTAAATCTCTGTAATAATGAGCGCCCTTTCAATGTCCACCACCCGCTCGCTGTTGAGAAATTTATCCCTCAGGCTGTTTATTCTTTTGTTCATTTCATAACCTCTTTTTGTCCGGTTCCCTGGAAATCGATATTCATTTGAAAAAGCGATTCATCACCTATTGCAGGAACCCGTTTAGATGTTTAATCTACTGAATAAACAGTGTAAAATGTCACACAATATCTATGAGGTATTATGAAAACATCTTTTCTTCATGTATATAATATTTTCAAGGTCACTGCAATTTCTATGCTGTTTCTATTAGCCGGACTTTTTCAATTTCAGAATGTATACGGAGCCGGATCACCCAAAGTATCAACCCCATCACCACAGGAACTTCGCCGGAAAGCAAACATCCATTTCGATAAAGGTGAAAGCTTCCGTATGCAGGAAAAGTTCATTGCCGATACGAAAGCCGGCAAGAAAACAGATTCAAAGTGGTAGAAAAATAGAACCGGATGTCCGTTCACCTGGGTCTTGTTCACATACTGCATCTATGATAGGGGTCTCTATAAGAGAAAGATGAAGACCCCTATTCTTTCCCCATTTAACCATTTACGATTCAAAAAATTGTTTACCACATAAAAAAGGAGGAGAAGCAATGAGAGCGCTGGCAAAGGATGTTCCGTATGATATTCATAGAATTTTTGATTTTAAAACAGTCGGCATGCCGTCAAAAAACCGGATTACCTTCGGTTGTGGAGCCATCGACGGCATCGGGGCTGAGGCGGCCGGCATGGCCAAGGGCAAAGCGCTTTTGATCATCGACACGGTACTGGAAAAACTCGGCGTCCTTGAAAAGGTAAAAGACAACCTGACATCCGCCGGGCTGGAGGTGGCTGTTTTCACAGAGGTGGAAGCGGAGCCGCACATCGAAACTCCGGAAAAAATCTACAATCAGTATGCAGATGCCGGCATCTCCATCATCATCGGTGTCGGCGGTGGCAGTGTGATGGACATGTCAAAACTCGCGGCCATATCCATCGCCAACAAAACAGAACCGATAAAATATGCAAACGGAGAGGCCCTGCCCGAATCCCGCGATATTCCGCTGATACTGGCGCCGACCACGTCCGGTACGGGAAGCGAAGTCAGCCCCGTTTTTGTGGTATCGGTGGGAAAGGACAAGAAGTTTCTTTACAATTCCAACCTCTATTCGGATGTTTCGATCATAGACCCGGAGCTGACTGTCAGCATGCCGCCGCTGGTTACGGCAGCAACCGGTCTCGACGCTCTCAGCCATGCCATAGAAGCGGTAATTAATAAAAAAGCCAATCCGATATGCGATTTCCTTGCCCTTGGCGGTATCGAACTGGCAGGCGCCTATCTGCGACGGGCCTGCGCCGATGGCGAAGATCTCGAAGCCAGGTATCATATGGCACTATCAGCAACCCTGAGCATGATGGCCATGGGACTCACCGGGGCGATCTGGCCTCACAGCGTCTCCTATATCGTTGCCATGTATAAACCCACAGCCCACGGGTTGGGCTGTGCACTGGGACTGCCCTACACCATGGCGTACAATGCGCCGGTCAGCACCGCACAGTTGGCCAGGATTGCCGAAGCATTGGGAGAACAGACCGGACATTATTCCGAAATCGATGCTGCGAATCTGGCTGCGCAATCCGTCTATTGCCTCATGGCCGATATCGGACTGCCGACCTCATTGGAAGAATACGGCGGGATTAAGGAGAGCGATCTTGAGGAAGCCGCCAAACTGATGCTCGAACGTTACCCGCGCCCTGCCAACCCGAGACCCATGGGAGAAAAAGAAGCGATTCAGTTCTGGTATAATATGTGGTCGGGTGAACTGGCATAGACATAGAGCAAGGAACCGTAAAATGAAATTGATTCGTAATCCAAAAGGCAATTACAGTTTTCTTACCGGTATCGCACCCTATTCTTCGGGGGTTGCGGCCATGCCGGGATATGAAATCGTGCACGTCATCATGCGCAATCCCCCGCCATACCGGAAAGGCTTCGATTTCATCGATGGACAATTGAAGGCCCTGGGAAGACCCCGGCAGGCGCTCTGCGCCATTCAGCTCAGAATCCCCCGACCCTTTTCCTTTGAAGGGTTCTCAGCGTTCAATCAGGGTTATCTGGATATTCTCAGTGAATGGGATCTGCCGGTCGAGGAAGTAAACCCGATAGCTCGAACCAATGTATCCCCGGAGGTTCGACCGCCCGAAGAAGCGGTTCTGTATGCCTTTTCTTACACCGCACCGGTGGACACCACGAAGGTACCCCCCACCTTCATCATCGCCGGCGCCGGCGAGTTGAGGGAAGGAAACTTGTCGCCCGATTACATTGTAAAGGCCGGCGATACATCGACAGACGCGATTCGGGAAAAGGTAAAGTTCGTGATGGGTATCATGCAGGCACGGCTGTCGGGTCTGGAAATGAATTGGGTGGATGTCACAACCGTGGACATCTACACGGTTCATCCGCTCCATAATCTTCTGGCCGAGGAACTGCTCACTCCCATGGGCGACGCAGCAAGACACGCCGTGCGCTGGTATTTCAGCAGACCCCCTATTTCCGGCCTGGAATTCGAAATGGACATGAGAGGGGTTCGAAAAGAACTTTACTTATAATTCCAATTCGCATTCAAGCGCTGTTAAAATCAGTCCATTCGTCATGCATTGACTGGAAAACAGGCTGACTGGCAAACTGGACAACTTTAGGCCTTCTTTTTCGCGACCAACCGGCAGCTGGAATTCCCCAACCCGATTCCTTCCGGCATTTCGAGTTTGAGATCTTCGCCGTTGGCGATGAAACCGAAGTCGTGCTCGCTGGCAATGGAGCATAGCCGGTGCCGCTCGTCTAAGGAAAGCCCCATCTCCTTCCATCCTTCTTCCAGGGGGCATCGGCTGAAAGTGAATTCCGCCCGGCTCTCGTCACTGGTCCCCACCTCTTCATAACCGACGATGCCTTTTATTACATCATCATTGATCAGGCAGTTCATGAACCCTTTGGCGTCAAAGTTTCCGCATTTGGCCCCTTTGTCTTTTCCGAAATTGAATATGGCTTTTCTCAGCGCCCCGTCAAAATCTTTGAACCCGGCCTGATCCAGTTCCCTGACGATAAAGGCGAGATACTTTCCCCGCTGTTTGTTGGCATCATACACCCTTTGGATGACTTCTTCTTCCGAATAGGTTTTTCCCATGCTTGGTCCTCCCATAAAAAACCTTGAGAGTCGAATCGACTCTCAAGGCGGGTTTCTCGAACAAAATATAAAACTTAGTTCGCTTCACTCACAATTGGAATAATGGAATGATGGGTTTAGTTGAATTCTATCGATTTTATAAAAAAGATTTTTTCCGCTTTTATACCCAATATTCCATTATTCCATCATTCCACTATTCCATGTTGCACTGACATGTTGAACGTCAGTTAAAAACATAATATCAATAGGTTGTAGAATTTTCGAGACGTTAAATTATCTTTACTTTGAGGTTAAACCCATAGCCGCTGTAAGATTGCGAAGCGCCTTTTTCCGCGATCCCTTTTCCAGGATAGCGCCCAAAACGCCCTGGGGTAGAAAAATAATGAACAGAATCAGCATCAGGCCATAGATGGTGTTATCCAGCCCCACCATTGCGGTTCCGATGAGAACCCGCAGGAATTCAGCCAACGAAATGGTTATGATGGCCCCCACCGTAGGTCCGAAAGCCACGTACATGCCGCCGGCCACCACCGCAAACACGATCTGAAGCGATATCCCTACCCCGCCGACGGTATGCGGGTTGATGTACATCTGATACTGGCCGTATAAAACCCCGCCTAAAGCGGTCATCACCGCGCTGATCATGGTAATCCGTAATTTTTGACGGGTGACATGTATGCCCACGGATGCTGCGGCATCTTCATCTTCGGATATGGCCTCCAGGGCATATCGTTCCATGCTGGCATCCACTTTTTTCCAAACCCAAATCCCAAAGGCCCAGAATACCAGTGCGATGATGTAAAATGTTTCTTTTTGAGCGAATTGCAACGCATAGACGGATGTGCCGAGCTCATATCGGTCCGGTGTCATTCCCAGGTCACCGCCGGTATGGTCTCTTAAAGCCATGATGAACATGCGAATCACCTCGCCCAGTGCCAGGGTAACCAGGGCAAAATAATGTCCCACGATTCGGAATCTGAAGCAGGGATACCCGATCAGAATTGCGACGATCATTGAAAAAAGCAGCGCCAATGGGATACCGATCCAGGGGGTGAGGTGAAAATAATTCCATAACATGGCGACGGTGTACGCGCCTATTGCCATAAATGCGCCGTGGCCCAGGGAAACCAGACCGAAACGTCCCATGAGCGCCCAGCTCGTGTAAATGAAGCTATAAATAAGAATCGTAATGAGAACATGCAGATAGTATTGCGGTACGCCGACAAACGGCAGCAACATGAGTATTACAGCCCCGATAATGTAGAATAACGTATTGTTCTTGTTCATGAACGACTCCCGAGAATTCCCTGTGGTCTGATGAACATCATGATAATGAAAACCGCAAATGCGATGACATATCCCCATTCGAGTTGGAAGTAGAACCCGCCGATGGTAATAATCTGGCTGAAGATAAAGGCGGCGATAAATCCGCCGATCATATTGCCCAGCCCCCCGAGTACACAGATCATAAACGTGATGGGGCCGAATGAAAGCCCCAGGGCCGGGTGCACGTCATACTGCAGCACCAGCAGGCAGGCGGCAAGCCCGGCAAGCCCGCCGCCGATGGCGGATGTGAACAGGTAAACCTTGCGGCTGTTCACCCCCATCAGCACCATCACTTCCCGATCCTGTGAAATGGCCCGAATAGCGGCTCCCATATAGGTCCGCGCAAGGAACAGGTACAAGACAGTCATTCCGATGGCCGCGGTGCAAAACGCCAGCAGACGGGCAAAGCTGATATACATGCCAAAAAATTCCAAAACCGGAAGGCGGAGTCCGATGTTGCGAAATTCGATTCCGAAAATCAGAGTCGCAACGCTTTGCAGAAAGAAAAGCAAGCCGCCGGTTGCCAGCAGCTGGTTGATGGGGGCGGTTCCGAGAATGGGTGAAATAACCAGAAAATGCACCAGGAAACCTAAAACCGCAACCACCGCAATCCCGGCCACACAGGCCAGAATCAAAGGAAACCCGAATTTCACGTAGCAATAGAAGATGGTGTACATGCCGAACATGACCAATTCGGCGTAACAGATCCAGACCACATCGATCACACCGAAAATCAGATTCAACCCGAGTGCCAGCAGGGCCAGCACGCCACCCAGCAACAATCCGTTGATAATCGCTTCGAGAAGATAAATATCGAACATGCTATTCCACCAAAGTATTATGGTTAATGTCTGATGTTGTTAAACGCCGATGTAGGCTTTCCGAATCTCTTCGCTGTCGAGCAGCTCGGCGGAAGTGCCACGGACTTTAATGCTGCCCACCTCAAGGAGATAAGCGCGATCCACGACCTGGAGGACCTGCTGGATATTCTGCTCCACAATCAGGACGGTGAACCCTTTCTCTCGAATCTGCCGTACCAGTTCGAAAATCCGCTGCACGATGACCGGCGCCAGACCGGCAGACGGCTCATCCATCAACAACAGTTTCGGATTCGACATCAGCGCCCTGGCAATGGCGCACATCTGCTGTTCACCGCCGGATAGGGTGCCGGCAAGCTGCGCGCATCGTTCCGCAAGAATCGGAAACAGTTCATAAACAAATTCCAGGCGTTCTTTGTATTCTTTTCTGGCAGCAGGGATAAACCCTCCCATTTTCAGGTTGTCTTCAACCGTCATCCGGGGAAAGAGACGGCGGTTTTCAGGAACGTGGGCAATACCGAGTTCGATGATGGAATGCGGTGAAACGGTTTTCAGGTTTTTGCCTTCCATGGTCAATGTGCCTTCACCTGCCGGTATCAGGCCGGATATGACCCGGAGCAGCGTGGTTTTTCCAGCGCCGTTGGGGCCGATAACCGCAACCGCTTCCCCCTGTTCAACAGACAAATCGATATCGAATAGCGCCTGGAATGACCCGTAATTCGCGTTTACGGCTTGGAGTTCGAGCACCCTGGCCCTCCTTGAAAGAACTTAGTTCGCTTCGCTCACAATTGGAGTACTGGAATATTGGGACGCTGGAATGATGGGTTTAAATGAATTCTATCAATTTTATAAAAAAGATCTCTTCCGCTTTTATACCCAATATTCCATTATTCCATCATTCCACTATTCCATGTTGCACTGCAATGTTGAGCGTCAGTTAAAAAAATAATATCAATCGGTTGTAGAATTTCCGAGACGTTAAATTAGATACAGGGTAATTAAAAAGGTTTTTTTAATGCTAATCGGCTTCTTTCTTCAGTTTAACTTCTACTTGTCCGAGATAAACTTCGATCACTTTCGGGTCTACCGCTACATCTTTGGGAAGCCCCTCCGAGATCTTCTGGCCGTGATCCAGCACAATCACGCGGTCAACCACACGCATCAATACACCCATGATGTGCTCCACCCATATGATCGTAATTCCCTTTTCCCGCCGGATCGCCTCCAGCATGTCCGCTGCCTGGCCCATCTCGGTTTCGTCAAGACCACCGAGGCTCTCATCGGCGAGAAGGAGTTTCGGTTGGGTGGAAAGGGCCCTTGCCAGTTCCAGTTTTTTCAGCCCCGCAGCGCCCAGCTTGTCAACAGAAGCCGATGCTTCCGTCGGAAGCTGAACGAGTGCCAGCGCCTCTTTCGCAAAATCTTCAGCTTTAGACCGTGATATGTCCCCGTTATGCCCGAAATAGGCGGACACTTTCACGTTATCCAGGAGGGATATCTTGCGGAATGGTCGGGGAATCTGAAATGTTCGGCTGATCCCCAGATGGCAGATCTTATCCGGGGCCAGTCCGGTTATATCTCTATCTTCGAATCGGATCTTCCCTGCGGTGGGTTTGAGCGCACCGGAAATGATGTTGAAAATGGTGCTCTTGCCCGATCCGTTCGGTCCGATTAACCCTAAAATTTCACCTTGTTTCACTTCGAAGGAAACGTTGTCGATGGCAACGAATCCTCCGAAGTGCATGACTGAATTCTCAACCGCCAGCACAACCTCACCTTCCTTTCAGCCTCAATAGACAAATTACTTTGCGGCATAGGGATGGGAGGCGGGCAGCGGCAGAATCGGATCGATGGTCTGGAGCGCTACCGGCCAAACGATCTTGGTCTCTCCTTTGATATACTGCATCACCACCGGAGTTGCACGCAAACTCTGTCCGGCCATTTCATGACCCGGCGGGTAAAATTTTACCCCGTACCCCTGAATGGTTCCGCCGACCGGAATGTCGGTGTCCAGCGCAGCCTTGCGCAGAGACTCGGGATCATAGCCCCCGTACTTTTTGATGGCCCGGGGCAGTACATCGGTCAGGAAAATCCAGCTCTGGTTGAAACCCATGCTGGTATGCGGTGGAACTTCCTTGGCTCCGGTGGCTGCCTTGTACCGTTTGACCATCTCTTTGGTCAGATCGCCGATTCCGGGTGCCAGGGTTTTGGGATCCAGCAACTGGGCGGCAACCGGGTCCACGTTGAAGGTGTAATTCACGTCATCGCCAAACGTGGCAACCAGCTTGTCGATCTGGCCGTATCCGGCGCCGTGTCCGATCAGCGCCTTGAATTTCAGGCCCAGCTCGCGTCCCTGACGGAGCAGCAGCGTAATGTCCGGGTTGTAACCGGTATGCAGAATAACGTCCGGCTGTGCCCGTTTCAACTTGGTGACCAGAGAGGACAGATCGGGTGCGGTGGCGGCATACCCCTCTTTCAGCACGATTTTCATGCCGTGGGCTTTGGCGCCCACTTCGTTGCCCGAAGCGATTCCGGCACCGTAGGGACCGTCCTCATGGATGATGGCGACCCGGACATCCTTGGGATCCTTGCCGAGTCTCTCCTTGGCGTAATGGGCGATAAAATCCGGTGAAACCAAACCATAGGTATCACTGTGCACCTGACACCGAAATACATATTTGAGGTTTCGGTTCTTGAACACGGCGGAAGACACGCAGATATTGGCCCACATGAATTTTTTCTGTGCGTCTACTTTGGCAGCCAGGGGTACGCATTGACCGCTGGAATAGAGACCCATCAGAAGATCCACTTTTTCCTGACTGAGCAGCCGTTCGGCTTCGTTGATGGCAACCTCCACCTTGCTCTGGGCATCGGCATAGATTGCATTGATCTTATAGCCTTCGACCCCTCCCCGCTCATTGATCATATCGATGGCGATCTTGGTGCCCACGGCACCGGGCTCGGAACCGCCTGCCGCATAGGGTCCGGTGTAGTCAAAGATGACACCGATTTTGATCTCTTTTGCCAGTGCAGAAGAGCTAAATAGGATGAGAAGGATCGAAATTCCAACTAGCCAAGAGAAACGTTTACGCATCTTCATTTTAGGCCCCCTTTTTCATTTAAAAGATTAGATCCAACTGCCAATACCTTTTGCCGCTCGGTAATGCTGCATTCGCATAAACAGACGGATGCATGCATCCCTGTAATTACCGACCAAACTATTTGTTATGGGGTTGATAAAAAGTTCAATAGGATTTCGTATTTACGCTGAACCCCGAACCCTAACAGTCGATACTAGAAAACAGAATTAAGTGTCAAGTGGAAAAATCTGATATCTCACATATAAAGCAAGATCATGCCTTCCACTCTCGCCCATTGAAGCCGATACTGCCATAGATCGTATCGATTTTCACAGTATAGGGTGGCTCTTGTATGAATTGATTGGGTCCAAAAAGTAAAAAATTCATTATTGACACAAAAATAGAATATCCCCATACTCTCCCGGGAATTACCATATTCCTACCATTATCTATATCTATTACCCCAGATCAGAAAGGAGGCAGTACATGCCGGTTGCACAGAAGCGATTTGAGGATACAGACGTAAAAACAGTCTTGGGCGGAACGATCCGGACGTTCTTCACCAAAGAAACCGTCGGAACCGAAGATCTGGTGTTTGTCATGGGAGACTTCGTTCCGGGTGAAGGCCTTGACCCACATGTTCATGAGGAGCAGGAAGAGGTTTATTACTGTGTATCGGGGAATGGCACGGTCTGGTACGGAGAAGATAAAAAAGCGACACCCATAGAACCGGGAGTCGGCCTGTGGATACCCAGAGGAACGGAACATTCCGTAAGGAATACCGGCAACGAGAAGCTGATTATCGCATTCTTTCTGGCACCGGGTCGAAAGTAAAGGGAAGGTCGCCGTCGGCCGCGTGCCTTTGCCGGATAGAATCGAGCGCGCGGCCGCATCTGCCGACGGCGAATGGCGAAGAAAGGGTTAATAAAGATGTGCGCTGAATGTGACGATCCATACGCGCTCGAAGCAACTTAAAAAGACCGGTTCTACAATGACTGTCCGTCTAATATCCTTTTTGCAGTACTGATAAGCTCGTTCAGACTGTACGGCTTTGGCAAAACAGCCACAGCCCCTAAATCCAACACCTCCTTTTCGTCACTAATTGTATAAGATCCGGTGCTGATAATTATTTTCGCGTTATGATTTATAGATTTGAGGGTCTTAAAGCAACTGAGACCGTTCATATCCGGTAACCCAAGATCGAGAACCACCATATCGATCATGTGCTTTTTATACTTATTAATCGCTTCTCTCCCGTTTTCCGCAGTAATGACCCGATATCCATGTCTTTGGAGAAACCGCTTCCCGGTCTCCAGAATGTCCTGCTCGTCATCCACCAACATAAGCGTTTGCTGCCCATATCCTGTTTTGGATGACGCCTCTTGGAAACTTTCGGAAATCGTCTGATTTTCATCCTTGGAAACAGGAAAGTGGGCTTTAAATGTCGTTCCTTCTCCAACCCGGCTTTCGCAATCAATATAACCACCGTGACTTTTAACAATTGCATACACAACGGACATTCGGATGCCGGTTTCCTCATTTTTGGTTTTGGAAACAAAATTGGGATCAAAAATATGTTCTATAATTTGAGGCGGCATGCCGCGGCCGGTATCGGATACGGTCAACTGAACGTAATCACCCGGAGGAATGATTGAAGAAATCTTATCATCGTCTCCATTAAAAGATATGTTTTCCGTGTGGATTGTCAGCGTTCCTCCGGCAGGCATGGCATCGCCTGCATTTAAGCCTAAATACATCAGAACCTGCCCCATCTGACCTTCATCCGCATTAATCCTCTTGAGACCTTCTGATAGGTCTAATTCGAAATTCGTCGTGCCGGGGATGGTTTTTTGGAGGAACATATTTATCTCCCTAATGATCGAGTTTAGATCCACAGGGGAATATGTTGACCCGATTTTTCTGCTTACGGAAAGAAATTGTTCAATAAGTCGACTCCCTTCCTCTACAAGAGATCCTATTTTCACAATTACCTGATGATCGGAATCGGTTTCTGTTTTCATGCTGAGCGCCGGCTGAATGGTGTTTGATATGGATTGTAAAATGTCATTGATATCATGGGCCATACCTCCCGAGAGCAGCACCCGGTTTGCCACTTTCTGGGTTATGGAAAGCGCCTCCTTTATTTCATGCTGATTGATTATCCTGCGCTTTAGGATTTGAATTTCTTCTTCCAGCTGTTTTATCTTCGTCTGAGGGCTGTCATGCTCGATGATGTTCATAGGCTCTGCTCAACGGTTAGTATCACTCTGCAACAGAAAGCATTAACATGGTCCACAAGTTATTGTTTAAACAACTAGAAGGTATTAATTCAGCAATTATTATGCCATATATGACCGATCGTTGCCGTCGAATCCCGAATGGCAAGCCTTTAAAGGAAGTTCATGGTCGATAGCAGGGGTCGATGATCTGTTGGAGCCGCCGGGCAGTTCAGTGCGCGCCATAGCACGCCAATAAAATGCCCAATAAGTTGTGCAGCCTTGCACATTTATTACTGCAATTTCCGGTGCCCCCAGCTTAATATTAACCGGCTATATTCAGGCGCGCTTTCTTCAGAACTTTAAAATGCAAGCGTGGAGAAGCATCGATTTGGTTTGGGCATAAATCTTGATGGGGCATTTTTGTGTTTCCTGGTTATACAGTTCACGCATGTAACCATATCTTCGATGAATGAAATATATCCTGAGACAACATCAAGGTTTCGGGTCTTCGCCTGCGGCTTCGCCCCCGCAAGCAGGTGTCAGGTGCCAGGTGTCAGTCGTCAGGTAGTATCGGTGTTTGAGAACTGAACACTGAAACCTGACACCCGAACACAGATGGCACCCGGTTGGAGAAATAGTTTTTTAATGATATGACGCTGGACAAGTGATATACGATCTTTGATTCATGTTATCAAATGATTCTGAAAATTGGAAATTATCGACATGGATGACAAAAGCCTCCCTAAAAAGGCACGAATTCTGGTTGTGGATGATGAAGAAGGCGCCAGAGAGTCTATCGAATTGATCCTTGAAGATGAATATGATGTGGTATCTGCCGAGAATGGAATCGGTGGTCTCCGGAGGATCAAAAATGAGGTGTTCGATCTGGTTCTGCTGGATCTGACCATGCCGGATATGGACGGAATGGAAACTCTGAAGCGGATCAAATCCCATGACAAGCTGATTGATGTGATCATGGTTTCCGCCACTGATCGCGCCCGTGAAGCCATTGATTCCATACAAACCGGCGCCTATGATTATATTACCAAGCCTTTTGATCAACAAACCATTCTTGCAGCAGTTGAAAGGGCCCTTCAAAAACGATCCCTGGAACAAGAAGTCCGGTATCTCCGCTCCGAGGTGGCGCTCATTTCCAGACAGACCCGTATTGTCAGTAGATCCAAAGAAATGAAAGATATTTTTTCCATGATCGATAAAGTGGCTGAAACCGCTTCCAGCATATTGATCACCGGTGAGAGCGGAACCGGAAAAGAACTGATTGCACGGGCCATACATACCAAAAGCCCGAGGGCAAAAAAACCGTACGTGGTCATCAATTGCGCATCTATTCCATCGGAGCTGGTGGAAAGCGAATTGTTCGGGTACGAAAAAGGCGCCTTTACCGGTGCGCACAGCCGAAGTATCGGCAAGTTCGAATTTGCCCATGGCGGCACGATCTTCCTCGATGAAATTTCAACTCTTAAACCGGAACTCCAGGCCAAACTGTTGCGGTTCCTTCAGGAACGTGAATTCACAAAAGTCGGGAGTCATCGAATCATAAAGGTGGATGTGCGGGTGATTGCCGCCACAAACACGCACCTTCCTGACATGATCCGGGATGGGCGCTTCCGGGATGACCTTTATTTTCGACTTAACGTAATTCCCATGGAAATCCCGCCATTGCGTAAGCGTAGAGAAGATATTCCGCTGCTTGTCAATTATTTCCTTGAGAAATTCAACAATCAACTGAACAAGAAGATAAGAGGCATTGCCCCGGAGGTGATGGATGCACTGCAATCGTATCCATGGCCGGGCAACGTTCGTGAATTGGAAAACCTGATTGAGCGAATGGTTGTACTGGGACCGAATGATCGCATGATTGATGAAAAGGATCTGCCCTATAACCTTCTATTTCAAGAGGATTCCATGCACGCGGAGGGTGATGACGACTCCGGAAACGGCGGTTTAAACCAGGCACGCCATGTGTTTGAGCGTCAATACATATTGAGGGCGCTTCAGAAGTGTCGGTGGAATCAGACCGAAGCCGCTCGCACGCTGAAAATTCATCGAAATACGTTGATAAAAAAGATGCGGGATTTGAATATCAACAGGAAGCACAATAGAACTTAACTTTGAATCGGCAAACCGATAATAAACCGTGTTCCGCTCCTGCCGTCGCTGGTGACTTCGATCTGGCCGCCATGTTCGGTGACCACCTTATGCGTAATGGACAGTCCTAAGCCGGTGCCTTTGTCTTTTGTGGTAAAAAACGGATTAAAGATATTCCTCAGAACCTCTTCCGAGATGCCCGGCCCGGTGTCTTGAAAACATATCTTCACCGAACCGTTGCCGCTTTCCGCCGGGGATCGAGACAACGGGTCCCTCTCTTCGAAATAGGCCTCAATGGTTAGCTCCCCCCCCGATTGCATGGCTTGATTGGCATTTTGGATTAGATTTTGAAATGCTTTTATGAGTTGAGCCGAATCCGCCCGGATATGTGGAAGATCCTCCGGTATTTTACAGACACACTGGATGTTGTGGGTTTGCAGCTCCGCTTCCATAAAATCGATGGTTTCCTTTAACAGAGACCGGATGTTTGTTTTTGAGAATTGATACTTGGGGGGTCTTGCCAAATCCAATAGATCTTCAATGAGTTGATTGATCCGGTTGATTTCACGCGGTACGGTTCTTTGAAATTTTTCCAGAAACCCTGGTTTTTCGATTTTTTTGGGCAGGAGTTGGACAAAGGTTTTAATTGCGGAAAGGGGATTTCGAATCTCGTGGGATAAACCCGCAGCCAGCGTTCCGAGTGCTGCCATTCGCTCCACCTGCCGAACACGAAATTCCAGTTTCTTCAATTCCGTAATGTCATGAAGATTCAATATGATCTCTTGGGGTCTACCGGCCTCGTCAGCAAGAAGGCTGGAGCCTACAAGAATGTCCTTCCGCGCTTCGCCCGAATCGAAATGGATCTCCACCGTTGCGCCGGCAATGGAGCTATCGAGTATTTTCCGGATATAGGAATAAAGATCTGAATCTTCGACCAACACGTCTGATAATAAGGCGCCCTTCTTTAATCGTGTATCGGAAATATCCAAAATCTCATGCACTGCTGGATTTATAGTAGCCATCCTGCCGTCCATGTCCACCGACATCAAACCGTCTTTCATGGTTGTCAGCAGCTTTTCCGTATGACGATGCAACCGTTTAATTTCAGCCAACTGCATTTCCAGTTGTTCCCTGTGATCAAGGATCTTCTGGATCATGGTGGAAAAGTTGGAAGCTAAGATCTCCACTTCATCGCCCGTTTTCACGGATATTTTCTGGTTCAGGTTACCCTGGGCCGCTTCAACGGTGGCATGAACCAGATTACCCAGCGGAGAAGTGACCCTTTTGGCAGCCCAGGTGGAAACCAAAATCCCAATGGCAAGAGCCATCAAACCGACTGCCAGAATAATCCATTGGGTAAGCCGGATCTGCTTGTGCATGGGAGCCAGGGACAAACCCAGTCGAATGATACCCCACCGATTTCCGGTTTTGGATAGAAAAACAGGCACCGCAACGTCCAACACATCGGTTTTGCCGGATTTTAACAATCGTTTTTGTATTAACGGCGCGATTGCGGCATTAGCCTTTTGACTCAAGTCGTCCATGAGGAATTTATTCTGGAGGTCGGGTCTCCCGCTGTATCCGGCCACACGCCCTTCTTTATCATGAATTATGACATACACGATATCCGGATTCAGGGCAGCCTGATTGGCTGATCGCTCAAGCGCCACATAGTTATATATGGTAAGATCGGCCATAGACGTAGCAGCCAGGCTTTGTGCAATGCCGAGCCCCCGCTTCTCTATCTGGCCCCGAATCGTGCGGCTTTGGATGATTCCGAGCACCATGGCGAGGGTTCCCAGCAGAAGGATCAGCATACCGGAAATCATCAAAATAAGGCGATAGCGCAGGGGAATGAACCGGGGTATTTTCAGGATCTTAATTTTGGGGGACAAGTTGTGCATATAAGTTACATAATCACCACTTCAAATATTTGTTATTGCTGTGTGATGGGTTTTTTTAACCAGACCCGGTTAAGCGGCATGGTGTGTGATCCCAGCGCACTTATTTTAATATCCTGCACATAGGGTTGGTATACGCGGTCCACGCTTATATAAACAAGAGGTATGATAGGTGACGATTCAATGATGATCTTTTCAATTTGCTTATACATGTCCGTGCGTTTAACAGGATCGGTTATTCCCAGGGCGTTTTGAAGCAGTTTGTCTAACTCTTTGTTTTGATAACGCATATAGTTGACTGGAGAGTCAGATGCGAAGAGTGGGTGTAAAAAGCTGTCCGGGTCCGGCATGTCTGCAGCCCAGGAGGCTCTATAAATTTGCACTGATTCTGACTTACGATATTCTGTAAACTTCTTCCAATCAGTGATGAATTTAATCTCGACCGACAATCCCAACTGTGCCCAAGAATCTCTTATGAAACTCAACTCTGCCTTTGCAAAAGCAGATTGTGAAACAGAGACGATCTCTAGAGGTTGCACAGAGCTGGTAACTTCCCCAATAGCAATCTTGATAAGCTCTCGGGCCCTAGCGATATTCTCAACTATTGTTTCACTTTGGCGCTGATAACCGGGCATGCCAGGCGGCAAAATGGTCCTTGCTGGTTCAAATTGCCCTTTATAAGCTTCTTTAACCAGCTTGTTCCGATCAATTGCCCAGGAAAGCGCCTTCCTAAGATCAGGATTCTTCAAAAGGGGATGACTACAGTTTATCCCATAAAAAAGAAGGCTTAAAGATGGGCGTTGAAACCATTGAAGCTCGCTTTGTGTGGATAGTTTCTCACGTATTTTTCCATAAACCGGCATTTCCTCCAGTTTACCTTTCTGAAAATCAATCAGAACTTTTTCTATGGAGAACCCAGGAAAAATTATATAATCAATTCCATCCAGCAAAGGTTCACCCAAGTGGTAATTTGAAAAGCGTTCCAGTCGAATCGATTTATTCTCCTCCCAGGAAACGAACCGAAACGGACCGCTGCCAATGGGTTTTTGACTAAACTGTTCTCCCAGTCGGGTTACTTCTTCTTTCGGAACGATTGCCGCCTGATACATACCCAATGCCGCAAGGAACGGAGCGTGCGGTTCTACCAATCGTATCATAAAAATGCGATCATCTATAGGCTCAATCCCTTCAATACGGTCACTCTTATGGCTTTTAAAATCTTTTGCTCCAACGATCTTAAGTAAATGGGGTACAATTACCGGGGGAGGGTCAACCCGGAGAAGCCGGCTGATGGAAAAAACCACATCATCGATGGATATCGACTGCCCGTTGTGAAATTGTGCGTTTTCACGTAGAACAAATCGGTAAGTCGTTCCATTATCTTCAACCTTCCAACTCTCAGCCAGAGAAGGCAGCACCGCGAGATAAGGGTCGAATCGAACCAGACCATCAAAAAGTTGATGGACAACCGTCTCTCCATATTGATCCTTGACATAAGCTGGATCCAGTGTGGAAGGATTGTTCATGAGGGGGTATCGATAGGTCCCTCCCTTTTGAATGGTAG